>JAESGJ010000062.1_pt1 | contig 220282 bp, 214 predicted proteins | sample 9266241 | NCBI WGS metagenome assembly JAESGJ01 (sample SAMN14514841, study PRJNA621669) | algae metagenome | isolation source: Brasilonema octagenarum HA4186-MV1 and co-occurring heterotrophs from wet... | place: USA: Manoa Valley, Hawaii | collected 2009-07-20
TTCACCTCGCGCAGCGATGACGCCCATAGCTCCAGCGTCGCTTCGATCGATACTCCCGTCACCACGACCTCCTTGCCATGGTGACCCATTGATTCAGAGCTCGATCAAAAACGCAACTGTAATGCTAATCTACGCCGCGAGTTGTGCCGAATGTTCTGACGACGGACAGGCCTCGGCCGACAGCCTCGCCGGCTCGGAGCGCGCCATCGGCGACCACGCGCGGGCGGTGGATCTCGTCGCCGCCCGGTCCGGCGATCTGGCGGCCGCCCTCGGCGCCGCCGCCGGGGACGTCCGCGAGGCGACCACGCCGGTGCGCCTCTCGGCCGAGTCAATGGAGAAGGCGGCGCGCTCGATCGACCAGGCACTGGCGGCGGACGCACGCTCCCACGACGCCGCTCGCGAGGAGGTGAGCGAGCTTGCGCGGAGCTTGAAGGAGACCGCGACCGCGGCGGAGCGCGCGTGGTCCGAGTACAGGGCGCGCTTCGCGGAGGTCGACCGGTCGCTTGGTGAGGCGCTTGTGCGCCTGACCGACGCAGCGGGGAGCCACGCGACCAACCTCAACGAGCGCGTGGCCCAGATCGACTCCGCGCTGGGCAACGGCATCGCGCAGCTCGCGGGAGCGCTCGAGCCGCTGTCGACGCTGCGCGACACTGTTGAGGAGCTCGCCGACGTCATCACCAGCCAGCCCCGTCAGGCCGCCGAGTGATGGAGGGCGCGCTCCGCCGGCGGCCGCCCGAGGAGAGCGAGAGCTACTTCATGTCGATGACCGACATGATGGTGGGCCTGCTGCTCATCTTCATAATCCTGCTGGTCTACTTCGCGCTCAATCTGCAGACGCGCACCGCGGAACTGGCGGGCGCCAACCGGACGCGCGCGCAGATCCTCCGGGACCTGCAGACCTCGCTCCAGGCCAAGGGGCTCCAGGTCGAGATCGACACGCAGACAGGCGTCCTACGCCTTCCGGACGACGTGCTCTTCGACAAGGGCGACTTCCGCCTGACGCCGCGGGGCGAGGTCGCCGTCGAGAAGGTCGCCACCGCGATGACTGAGGTGCTCCCCTGCTTCACGTCTAGCCTCCTGTGCCGCGGACGCCGCAGCCCCCACCTCATCGACGCCGTCTTCGTCGAGGGTCACACGGACAAGGACGTGATGGTCGGCGCCATGAACAATTACGGGCTCTCCGTCCGCCGCGCCGAGGCGACCTTCGCGCGCTTGCAGACGGTCCGTCCCGAGCTGAACACCTTCCGGAACAAGCCGGACGCCGAGAGCGGCTCGGCCCCCATCCTCGGACTGAGCGGCTACGGCCCCGACCGCCCGATCGCCTCTGGTGACGACGAGGCGGCCAAGAAGCGCAACCGGCGCATCGACCTCCGCTTCCTCATGACGGCGCCCGGCTCGGCTCGGCTGGACCAGAACGTCCTGCGGAGAGACTCGTGACGGAGCTCAAGGACGCCATCGAGCATGCCCGCGCCGTCGGCGAGGCGGGCTTTCCCCGTTCGCCCGGCGTTCGCACCGAGGTCGAGCGCCAGCTGCAGGGCCTCGACCAGCAGGTCGGCGCCGCCGAGCCGGTCGAGGATCTCCGCCCATGGCTCGAGCGCGCGGCGCGCCGCGGCGCGGCGAACCTGCGCCGGTTCGAGCTCAACCGGGCCCTGCGCGGCGCGTGGTGCGAGCCCGAGTTCGACGACCTCGGCCTTGACGCCGTGCACCGGGGAACGGCGGAGGCGCGCCGGAGCTCCGACCAGGCCACGATCGAGGGCTACCTCACGTGGTTCCCGGGCGACCGCGACGTGATCGGCCGGCTCTCGGCGGCGGCGCGGGCGGCGGCCGAGCGCCACGAGTGGGCGTGGCGGCGGCGGTCCGAGCGGTGGCAGCTGTTCGACCACGAGGCGGGACCGGCGAGCGTCGGCGGCGAGATGGCGGGCGCGAGGGCGGAGGACGTCGCGGCACTGCTGTCCGAGATCGGCATTGGCCCCCAGATCGCGGCGACGCGCTTCGGGCGGGCGGCGTTCAGGTCGGCCTGCGTCCAGATCGCGGGCATGGTCAGCGCGCGTGCGACGCAGGCGCAGGCCGGACTGCTCAGGCTGTTCGACGCCCGCGTGCAGGCGGGCGACCTCCCGCAGCTTGTGCGTGCGCTGCTTCAGCCCTGGACGGCTGCCAAGCCCGACACCGAGCACCGCCGTCTCCTTTCCGCCTTCCTGGTCGAGCAGATCGGCGATCCTCGCGTCAATCCCGGTCGTGGCCGGTGGCGGCATGTCGCGGACGACCTCGCGAGGACGATCGGCCGCGAGCGGGCCGACGCGATCGTCCAGGTGCTCAAGCGCTGGCTCACCGACGTGGCCATGCGGGAGTTCTTCCGCGCGATCGCGCGCACCACCGACCGGCCCGACCAGTGGAAGCAGCGCTCGGAGTTCTGGCTCGCCTACCTCGACGCGGGCCTCGTCAGCGACGCGTGGCCAGCGCTTGGCCAGCGCGCGCGGCACGGCATCGAGCAGATCATGCGTCAGAGCGGCGAGGCGCCCGAGTTCGGGGTCATGAAAGGTGGACCCGTGTCATCCTCCACCATCCTGATGCAGATCGGCGACGTCCGCATCGCCGAGTGGAGCGACAACGGGTCGTGCCGGTTCTGGAGCGTCGACGACCGCAAGGCGCCCGGTCTCTACCAGAAGGCTTACGATGGAGGGGAGCTCCGCACCACGCAGGGCCGAAGGGACTTCGAATACCACTCTCACGTGCCCGCCAGCCCCGGCTGGGAGGGCAAGTTCGCCGCCATCATCCACCGCCGCACGGGCGTGACGCATCCGACACTCGGGCGTGGTCGCGCCCGCAACCGGAACGACCAATGGTGAACGTGGCCTTCGTCGCGACGCAGCTTCCCTCTGGAGGCGAGCGGATCGAGCTGGTCGAGGAGGTGGCGGGCGGCATCTTCCGGCCGGCCGGCTCACGTCGGGTCGCGCGGTCCAAGTGGTCCCGTGCCGCGCCGGTCGCCGGCATGACGGCTCTCGCCGCCGCCAGGGCGGCCGCGGCGCCCGACGAGCTCATCGAGGACGACGAAGGAGTGGAGCTTCCCGCGGCGGCGGTGGCGCGCCTCGGCGAGTTGGACGCCCACGCGCTCGGCCTGCCGCCCGCGACGCTGATTACGCTGCAGCTCCGGTCGTCCGGATCGCTTACGGAGGGCACGATCCAGGTGCAGGCGCGCTGGATCAGGCGTGGCGGCGTGCCGACGCGGGCGGAGGTGACTGGCGCGCGCGTGCGCGAGGGAGGGCGCGCGGGGCGGCTCCCGGAGCCGCTGCGGAGCGTCTTCCTCGCCGCGAGCGCTGTGAACGCCGCGGAGGACCCAGACGGCCGTCGGGCAGCGTTCGCAGCGCTCAGGGGCGCGCTCGGCGAGAGCGAGGTCCCTGGGGTGGAGGCGGACGGCTTTATCGAGCGCGTCCGAGTCGCCTACGCCGCGAACTTCTCGCTCGACGCGAAGACTAGTGGCGGGCGCTTCGACTTCGATCCAGTGCTCTTCGGCCGCCAGGTCCGCGAGACGGCCGACGGCGAGTTGGTTGACGAGGGCGAGGCGTCGCTCCTCACCCCGAACGAGAACCTGTTTTTCCAGACGCGCTTCCGCGGCGGCGATGGGCGCAGGCGCAGCTTCCTGATGCCGGACGGGACGCTGCTCTTCCTAGACCCGATGCTCGGGCGGGCGCTCGAGGTCGTCCGCGACCGGCAGCGCGCGCCCTCCCAGGAGCGCCGCGAGTTCCTGCGCTCGCCCCAGCGCCATCTGCGCGAGGCACTGGCCCTCGACGCCAGCGGCACGGACGACGCCGCTGACAGGCTCTTTATCGAGACCCGCCAGTTCTCGGAGCGGGTCAGCGGCATCGAGGTCTGGCAGAAGCCGGTGCTGCCCTGGATCCGCCCTAAGCCGAGCAGCTGGCTGCCCGAAGCCTTCGGCCTGCGGGTTGGCGAGCCGCCTGAGGAGCGGTTCATCGAGCTGGAGCCCGGCGACGCCGAGGTCCTCGCCCGCGAGGTCGGCGAGGCGATGGAGCGTGGCAAGGACGAGGTCGACTGGTGCGGCGAGCGCATCCCGGCGACCAGCGCCACGCTCGATGCCGCCGACAGCATCGCCCGGCTGGAGCGCGACGTATCCGGCGGGGGCGGCCGGGGTGATCAGGACGCGACCGAGCCGCTGCAGACGTTCTTCCTGCAGGTCGGCCAGAACTTCGAGACGCTCGAGTATGCGCGCCTTCCCCGGCAGGTGGCGGCGCACGCGTTCGACGTCCCGCCGCTCCCCGAGGGGGTGGTCTCGTCGCCCAAGCCGCACCAGGTGCAGGCGTTCGGCTGGCTCGCCGAGAGCTGGACGAGCAGGCTGCCGGGCGCCCTCCTCGCCGACGACATGGGCCTGGGCAAGACGTTCCAGTCGCTTCTGTTCCTGCGCTGGCTGCGGACCGCCGGCGCGCCGAACCGGCCGGTCCTCATCGTCGCCCCGACCGGGCTCCTGCGGAACTGGCAGGCGGAGATCGCGAGCCACTTCGCGCCGGGCGCGTTCGGACGGGTGGTGGAGGCGTTCGGGGCGTCGCTGCGCCAGTTCCGTACGGGACCCGGGAACGACATCCGCGGTGGGACCACCAGGCTGGACGTGGGCGAGTGGGACGACGCCGGCGTGGTGCTTACGACCTACGAGACGATGCGCGACTACCACATGAGCTTCGCGCGCGTGCGGTTCGCGGCCATTGTCTTCGACGAGGCGCAGAAGCTGAAGAACCCGGCGAGCCAGATGACTCGGGCGGCGAAGGCGCTAAACGCCGACATGCAGTTGGCGATGACCGGCACGCCGGTCGAGAATCGACTCCAGGACCTCTGGTCCATCGCCGACATCGTCTACCCGGGCCTCCTGGGCACCAGCCGCGAGTTCGAGGCGGGCTATCCCTCGAGCGACCGCGAGGCGCTGCAGGCCCTGCAGTCGCTGCTCGTCGAACGCGACGCGGGACTGCCCCCCTTCATGCTCCGGCGCATGAAGGACGAGATCCTCACCGGCCTGCCGGAGAAACGGTCGCAGCGCTACCTCGTCGAGATGCCGCCCGACCAGGCTGCCGCCTACGACCATGTCCTCGCCCGCGCCCGCGCGCTCCGCCAGAGCGGCGAGCCGGGGGCGATGCTCAAGGTCCTGCACATGCTGCGGGGACGCTCGCTGCACCCGTTCCCTCCGCGCGGCGTCGCGGACGTCGAGGCCTACATCGGTCAGTCGGCGCGGCTCGTGAAGACGTTCGAGATCCTCGAGGAGGTGTCGCGCGCCGGAGAGAAGGCGCTGATCTTCTGCGAGGACCTGGAAATGCAGGCATTCCTCGCGATGGCCGTCCAGGAGCGCTTCGGCCTGCGGCGTCTGCCGACCTGCATCAGCGGCGAGGTGGCCGGCGTGCGGCGGCAGGAGCTGGTGCAGGCGTTCCAGACAGCCCCTCTCGGCTTCGACGTGATGATCCTCTCGCCCAAGGCGGGTGGCGTCGGGCTCACCATCACCGCGGCGAACCACGTCATCCACCTGTCGCGCTGGTGGAACCCTGCGGTCGAGGACCAGGCGACAGACCGCGTCTACCGCATTGGCCAGACGCGTCCGGTCACGGTCCACATCCCGGTGGCTACGCACCCCGACCCGGTGATCGGTCCCTCCAGCTTCGACCATCGGCTCGACGAGCTCATGGAGCGCAAGCGTGCGCTCAGCCGGGGGCTGCTGCTCCCACCGGAGGGCGAAGGCGACGTGGAGGACCTCCTCGCCGGCGTGCTGGACGGCGAGGGCCCGGGCACCGGCACGGTCCGTCACGATGCGGCATCGACGGAGCCGGTCGCCGAGGCGCGACCCGGGTCGGACGTGGAGACCGCGGTCGAGCCCGCGGTCGAGCCGGAGGAACCGGATAAGTCGGCTGAGCCTCGGCCAGAAACGCAAGCCCAAGCTCCGGTGGAACCGGTGCCATCCGACGACATCGTCCGACCGGTCGCCGCGGACTGCCCCGCCGCTCTGCCATCCCCGACGGGGGCCTCAACCGACACGCCAGGGCAGGTCGTGCCCGAGGCCGCCACGCCCGCGCCAGCGCCCCGGCCCGTCCTCTCAGTGCGAGAGACCCCGGTGCACGCGGCGGAACGGCGCGCGCCCGAGGTTCGTCGGGTGGAGTATGCGCAGTATGGGCAGCGTGACTGGACCATTTTCGATCAGCACCTGAAGGGCGCGTCGATCGCGAGGCTGCAGATCCAGGACCCCTACTGCTGCGCGGACGACCAGGCCCGCGGCCGGCTGGTTGCTTTTGTCAGGCGTTTTCGAGAGCAATGCGCACGGCTCGACCGCGTCGAGGTGCTCGCGCTCGATGCGGACTCGCTGTCGTCGCGCGTGCCCGAGACGAACAAGGACCAGCGCGCCGGGTTGGAGCAGCGATGGGGAGGCGCGATGACCGGCGTGACGCTGCAACTCGTGCAGAGGTCGCGGCGCGCCCAGGGAGATCTCCACGACAGGTTCGTGAAGGCGCACTTGGATGACGGCGGACACGTCGTGTGGGACCTCGGGCGCGGGATCGACGGCGTGATGAGCGCCAAATACGCCTGCGTCGTTAACGCATACCGAGAGATCAATACAACTGCGTAGACATTGAGCGAAGCCATTGCGACTCCCGCCAGCTGCGGCCGATCGTCAGCTGCTCGCAGGTCTGATCAGTGAACCACGCTTCTGTGCTTGCGAACTGACGTCGTGCCCTCCTCAGGTCGCCGTGGACAGCGCTGGTTGGAGCCGGTGCAGCACAAAGCGGTCGGCGCCGATCGCGGACTCGCGAAGTCGACCAAGTGCTCGTGGTGGGTGAAGAGGATTACCTGCGCGCCTGACCAGGCGGCGGCGAGCACCTCGAGCATCGCGCCGACCCTCGCGTAGTCAGCGGTGATCAGCAGGTCTTCGCAGACGAACGGCAGTCCGTGCGCGCCCGCCTCGATGGAGCCGAGGCGAAGCGACAGGTAGAGCTGGTCGCGGGTGCCTACCGACCACCCCTCGACGCCCACCCTCCCTCCGTCCCCGCGGACCGCGACGATCGCCGGCCGGTCGCCCTCGTCGTGATCGACTTGAAGGCGGCGGTATCGAAGGGAGCGCCTCTATGAGGCCGGCCGCGAGCATCTGCTCCGGCTCGACCTGCTAATGCGGAACTGCGGTTCCATGCGGAAGGGCGAGTTGCCTGAGTTCGATGCGCGAAGGGGCCAGTTCAAGCACACTGTCGAGATATCCAACCTCTGGCGCATGCTGCTCGGAGAGATCGGGCTGCGGACGTCGTTCGACGAGCGGGAGGCGGTCCGGGACGGAAACGCAGCCTGACTACAATGGAACGACGCTCCGTTCATTGATCGCTTAGCCGGCAGCGGATCAACGGAACACGAGCCACAGAACGCCGATCGCGAGCGCGATCCAGATCCAAGTCCCACCTCCAGCCGCCGCGCGCGTCGGTGGAGCAGGACGTGGCGGAGTTGCCACCCGAACCGGCCGAGAAGGAGATGAAGTGGCATCCGCCGCGCGCCGTCGCTGCCGGGAGGTGGGGAAGCCCGCACTTGCCGCCTGCGGGGCGGACGCCGCCGTCTTTGAGGGCCTGGCCGCGCGGCTAAGCCTCGGTCCCGGCGTTACACCGAACTGCGCAACCGCGGCTGGCGCGACCTCGACGGCGGTCTTCGCGCGAGTGAGAGCGACGTAGAAGAGGCGGATCTCGGCCTCGTCGATCCGCGGCGGCCCGTCCTCATCGTCGCTTGGCTGTGCCGGCAGGAAGTCGTCGGCGAGCTCGACCGTGTCCCATTCCCGCCCCTTGGCCTTGTGCGCGGTCGAGACGACCACGTCGGCGCCCGCCTCGTCCTGCCTGGTCTCCTGCAGCTTCTGGATCAAGCGGGCCTCGCCATGGCTCTCGACGAGGCCGACGAAGGTCTTGAGGTTGCGGCCTTCCGGCGTCTTCGTATGCTCGACGACCTCGTTCCAGTTCTCGAAGCCGAAGAACTCCGTGACATCGCTGGGTTCGCCGCGCTTGAGGTACTCGACTCCGCGGAGCATGCGCACGAGCTCGCCAACGCCGCCGATCACGTGCGGCGCGCGTCCGGCCTGCAGCTCGCGAAGCACGGTCGATATCACCGAGGCGTTCGTCCGCGCCACGACGGCGTCCGCGCCGTCGCACCCGATGTAACTGGTCACCGCCGGATTGCCGGAGAGCGCCCGCGTCTCCCCCAGCCGCTCCAGCACCCTGCTCGCCGCCGAGGCGATGCCGTCGCCGAACCGGAAGGACGTGGTAAGGTGGGCCTCGTTAGGAGTGTCGATCCGCTCCATGGCGTTCACCGCGCCGCGCCATTCGTAGATCTGCTGGTGGCGGTCGCCCACGTAGACGATCTGGGCCACCTGCCGACGGAGCACCTCCAGCACGACGGGATTGGTGTCCTGGGCCTCGTCGAGCAGCACGAAGTCTGCGGCGATCCTAGGCCTGGAGAGCGCCCACATCTTCAGGTAGCCGTCATGGCCGAGCGGGATCTGGTCGGCGGGGTCGCACATGCGCCGCCACAGACCCATCGCATCCTCGACGGTCATGGCGTCCAATTTCGCCAGCGTGTCGTCGTGCAGAATCTCCAGCTTGCCCAAGCGGGGCACGTGGCGCCGCTCGATCGCCGCTAGTCCTCCCTGCATGAACTTGCGCAGGGTCTCGAGCGTGAGGTGCCCACGCGAGCGCGGCGTCAGCCGGACACCGTCTACTACCAGGTCGGAGTAGCCGAGGTGGCTGGCGACAGCGTTCGCGTTCATCGCGGCCGTCATCTTGTCCCCCCGCCGGTATGCCTGCGGGGTCGCTCGGAACGCGATGCTGTGGATGGTCGAGCAGGTAGTGTTCTTCGGAAACTTCGCCTTAGCGTCCTCGGCGATCGACCTGTTGAAGGCGAGGTAGAGGCCGCGTCCGCCGCTCGCCTCCGACAGCAGGCGCAGGGTGGTCGTCTTGCCGGTGCCCGCGAAGGCGTTGATCTTGAGCGCGCCGCCTTTCCGGAACTTGTCGACGGCGTCAGTCTGCTCGGGCGTCGGTTGCATGGCCCCGAGCCTAGCCGGCGCACGCGCGTCCGCAACCCACACCCTGAACAAACGGCCGGTAATGTGGGCGTGATGCTACGGAACGGCCGGTCCGGAATCCACCAGTTCTTGTCAAACCACCAGGCCCCGAACGAATGTCGGCTTTCGGGATTAGATCAGTCACGATCGAGCGGCTGAGATTGGGCGCGTAGCTGCCACCGCCCGCTTCCTGAACAGAAGTCCGCTTACGCTAGCTCGCCGTCTGAAAGCGGCCATTCCGCTTTCCTGAAGAGTTTCGGATGCCGGCAGGCGTACGAAAATCTTGGAGGCCCAAACCCGCGGGCCACGAGTGGTGCGCTATGGGGTTTTCGGTTTTCGGCGCACCGGGATGACGAGCGGCACGGTGGGTGCAGGCGCGACCCTGGATGCGGACGGTCTGAATCTAGGTGGCCATGACGGGCTCACCCGCGTGGGCCGCCCAGCTTGCCTCAAGGTAGCGATCTTCTCGACCGGATGTCGGGTATTGTTGACCTGGTAAAGAGATACTTACTTTGGTCGAAAGCACATGACATTGGTCGCGCGTTGCCGCGAAGTAATGGAGCCAGTGCGCTCGCAGTCCGGCTAATTATTGACCAAGCGCATACGGCTGCTCATATCGGCCAGCATATGAACCGTTTTGGTATCAGATGTTGATCGCTGCGCTCGTCGAGGCGCGGAATTCGTCGGGCATGTCGCAGAGCACGCTTGCGGCGCGCATCGGTGCGCCCCTTCAGAAGATCAAAAGGCTTGAGCGGGGCGTCGGGTCGACCGAAACGCTCGCAGCGGTGATGACCGCGCTCGACTTCCGGCTGACCGGTCTCGGGCCGGGCTCGACCCTTTGCGAAAAACTGCGCGCCAGCCGGCTTCGGCGTGGCTGGACGCTGGAGAAGGCCGCGTCACGCGCAGGGATATCGCGCACGACGCTCGCCAGCCTCGAACGCGGCGGCGGATCGGTCGCCAGCTTGCTCCGCCTGTTGACCGTGCTCGCGCCGAAAGCCCGGCGCCGCGCCATGGAGCGCGCCCATTGGGGCGAAGGCGACAAGGCCGATCGCGATGTCCGCTTCACGCCACCCGAGTTCCTGACGAGGATCAACGATGCCTTCGGCGCGATCGACCTTGACCCGTGCGGTCATGCGCTGAGCCCGATGGTGGCGAAGCGTCGCATCCTGCTGGAGGAAGGCGGCGACGGGTTCGTCGACGATTGGTCGGGTCGGCTCGCCTTCGTCAATCCACCCTTTAGCGAGATGATCCGCTGGTTGAAGCGAGCGCATCAGCAATGGTCGTGCGGGAACGTCGACAGCGTGGTGTGCCTCGTCCCCGCCCGCACCGACGCCCGCTGGTTTCATGAAGTCTTGAGTGTCGAAGCCGACATCTTCTTCCTGCAAGGGCGGGTGCGGTTTGCCGACATCCGTGGGAAGTCGCAGCACACGCCCTTCGCCTTGATGCTGGTGGCCCTCGGCACCTCGCCCGGGCAGCGGGCGCGCTGGAGTGCGGTGGCTGAGGGGTTCTGGCTGAACCCCTCGCGCGAGACGGCTTCACTGCCAGACCGGCCAGTCGTTGATGACGACGCGTCCCGCGACATCGACACCACGCTCGACGAGCCGGCGCAGGCGAGCCTCGGCGCGGGCGATGCCTTGCTCGGCGTCGGTGGGCTTGAAGGGCAAGTGGATGATCTCGCCCGGCGCCAGTCGGAAGCTGCCACGGACATGCGGCTGCGGCAGCAGCAGCGCGCGCGACCCGGTCTTCGACAGCCACAGCTTGCAGCCGGGGTGTGAGAAGCAGATCCGGTCGCGCGGCACGAAGATCGAGATGTCGGTCATCTCGGTCTCGCCCGCCTGCTCCTCGAAGGTGAGGTGGACGAGGTCGGCCTGCGCGTTGCAGGCCATCTGCCCCAGCCGGAGCCGCGCGAGCGGATCGAGCCTGTAACCGGCGAGCAGGGCCGCGGACGGCCGCAGCGTGCGGTTGCCGAGCAACATCGAGGATACGGCGGCGAGGTGAGCGCGGGCGGCGGCGGTGTTGGTCATCAAGTTCTTCCCGATTTTCATCCCCCGAAACGGGGACACTTCATCGGATCATTCCCCCTTTCCGGCGGGCGCAGCCTCGCCTGCACCGAGACACCCGCGACGGTCGTCGCGGGTGCCCGGTCGTTTTCAGAAGGGTCTGAAGCGCGGCGCCCAGGCGTCGCGGAACACTTGCCATTCGGCCTGGAAGATCGTCGGCGCGTCCTTGACCGTGAGGTCTCGGTGCAGTTCGCCCCAGCCGCTCGCACGGTGCGCTCTCGCCAGCACGACGCAATGTGCATGCGGGCGGCGGGCGGACAGTTCGTCGGCCGGCATGTGCACGACGGTAAGGCTGGTCAGCCGACGCTCGAGCGCCAGATGCTCCAGCGCATAGGCTCCCACCATCGAGAGGATGTCGCTCGCCTGCCAACCGTGGTCGAACGACATGGTGAGGACGACTGCCAGCAGCTTCTGGTGCGCCTTGACCCTGGCGTCATAGCCTTCGAACACGGTCTCCAGCGCGTCCGGCTCGACCGCGACGCCGGGGGCCATGACCAGCCGGCTGGTCGCGCAGGTGATCGGCCACAGGCCGTCCGCCCCCCATGCCGCGTCGCCCGGCTTGCTCGGCTGGAGCTTCGCGCGGGCGAGGTCGGCGGTGGCGTTCTTCTTGCCCTTGGCCTTGGGCCGCATCAGCGAAAAGCCGAAGTCGGGCGATGCCACCGGCTCGTTGTAGAGCATGGCATCGACCGCCGACGGGCTGATCCACGGGAGCGCCTTCATCGGCGGTCTCCCCACAGCTGCGCAAGGAAGATATCGGCGCGGTCGAGACCGTCGACCGCCTCCTGATCGTCCCGTGCGGGCGGATGCGACGCGACCTGCAACCGACGCTCGGTCAGCTGCATCGAGGTGTACGGGTCTTCGCTGTCGTGCGGGTCCGGCACCAGCCACGCCTTGCCGTGCGGGGACAGCCACAGCCGCCGGCCGTGGCACCAGACATTCTCCTTCCGCCGCCATTGGCCGTAAGCGATATAGAGCGTGCGGCGGCCCTCGCTCGACGCCTTGACGACCAGCGCGTCGCACCGCGCTTCGCGCATGCCCGTATCGACCGTCCGGAGATCCCCGCGCGACGGCTCGATCGACGGGACCAGCAACAGGTCGGGGGTGGCAGCGTAAAACCATTCGCTGAATGGCGAGCGCAGCAGCAGCCGGGTCGCCGGATCGGATTGCCAGCCCACCAGCGTGGCGAGCGCCTGGGTCGCTGACAGCGCGCGCATCTGCGCCAGCGCCCGCTCTTTGGTCATGATATACATGGAAGTCCTTGGGTTTTCGCGGGAGGTGGCAGGCTGCACGCCACCTTCTCGCCTACATTTTCGCCTTCACGGCACAGCCGCAGGCTTTCCCCAATCTTCCTTCCGCCGGCCCCGGCGGCCCTTCCCGGATGTGCGCGACGGGCTAGCGTTCGGGGCCCTTGGTAGGCAGTCTCACCGGTGTCGCGGCACTTGCCGGCCCTTTCGATTTCGCCGCAACTTGACCGACCTCGGCCGATACGGCGGCGCCCAGCTTCCGTATGGTGTTTGGCGCCGGGTCCGGACGATGCGCGTCCGTCGCGCCTCGCGACAGCGCCTGCTGAACGTCGGGATGATCGCCCCAATGCCGCAGGAGAGTCTGGATCGACTTCAGGTCCGACGCGCCTTCAAAGCCAGGGCCATGCGCCTCGATTGCGGCGAGCAGGCGCTTTATCTCCTTGGCCTGCAGGGCAGCAATCGCGTTCAGTCGCTTCACGATCAGATACCGGAACTGGATGTTTTCGAGCAACGTCCGATCATCCGCCGACAGCGTGGCTGCATCGGGCTTCCCGGTCGCGGCGAGAATTGGAATCCGCTCTCTGGTGATGCGGTTCAGCAGCACGTCGATGCGCTCGCGCACGTCGGGCGGCCGTCCCTTATCGAGCCGCGGGGTATTCGCTGGTGCGGGGTTCGGGCCGGCGCTCCTGCCATCGTCATTGGCTGCTCGCTGGGACGCACCACTTGCGTTGGAGGCCATATGGCCTACCGGGACTGTCGGCGCCTTGTCGCGTTCCACCGGTCGCGAGGCACCGGTCCATGCCCCCACTGACCTCAGCGATGGGGCCGAAGCGAGCGCGCCCACCGTTCGCAACGCCAGCTGTTCGGAGGCCAGTTCGACAGGCGGCGAGAAATCGAGGCCGGCCACCAGCTTCAGCCGCGCCTTCGCGCGTGCGAGTTCCGCCAGCCGGGCATCGATCGCCAACTGCCGCAGGTGGAGTTCGCCGATCGCCTTGGCCGCCGCCAGAATATCCGCTTCGCCTTCGGCAATGGCAGCCTCGACCTTGGAGAGATGCTCCTCGGCCTCCCGCCGACGCTTTTCGATGGCCGCCCGATGTGACGCGCTTCCGCCTTCTTGGGCAAGGGACCTATCACAATGATCGAGTGTCGCCTGCGCCCGGGACCGGGCCTGCTGGCGGAGCCGGTCGTTCTCCCATGCGAGATCCCGCGTTCCCTCCAGTGCCTGTAGCACGGCGCGGCGTTCCCGGATTAGGTCAGCGCCTTCAGGCGAGCCGTTGACGCTCTTCGCCAGCGCCCCATCCTGCCGTTGCCACGGCTCGAAGAAGCTCTCTGTCCGCCGCCGCTCGGTGAGCGCGGCATATTGCCAGCTTGCCGCAGCATTGTAGCGCCCGATCGCGGTCGGCACGCCCGCCCGCTCCAGCGCGGCGGCGCGAGTGCCTAGGTGCATCTCCGCCTCCTTCTCGATCCCGAGCGCCTTGTGGGACCGCGGGTCGATCCGGCGCTGAATGCCCCTGAGTGCCAGCCTTTCGTTGCAGATGGCGGCGAAGCGTTCCCGCAGGTGCGGCACGAAGGCCTTGCCGGCGATCGCGGCGTTGTAATGCGCCGGCCGCTTGTCGGGCGCGAGGCTGCGGGTTACCTCGACAATCTTTTCCTGCCGGTGCGGATAGCGAATGCGCGTCTCGCCCTTCCGCAGGAATTCCTCGGTAACCTCGAAATCCCATTTATTGTGGTCGGCCAACCAGCTCGCCGGGCGATCATGCGCGATCACGTGGAGGTGAAAGTTGCGCTTGTCGTTGCCCGGCCCCGGTGCATGGATCACCGCCGTATACATCATGCCCGTGGCTCGCCCTTCCGCATCGCGGGCGAAGGACCCGAGATGATCGCAGAAGTCGCGGACGATCGCCGCACGGTCGCTGGGTCCAAGTTCGTGGGGCAGTTCGGCGACGTAGCGATACTGCGTGCGGCCGGCGGAACCGGGGGTGAAAAAGACGGGCGGTTCCTCGTCCGGCCAGTCCGGTGCCCGCCGTAGAACGCCGAGGATCGCATCACAGGCGTTCTGCTCGGCGTGATAGCGCTTCGCCTTGAACGACTTTTCTCTCGTTCGACTGATCGCCCAGCGCTCCCGCTCGGCGCGGCAATGGGCGACGAATTCCAGCGGCAGTTCTGACGCTACCGCCTCCAGCCAGTCCCCGACGCCGCCCGCCCTGATGGTCAGCCCCGCATGCCCCTGCCGCTCGAAACGATCTACCGCTTCCCAAAAGCTGCGCCGGCGATCCGGATCGTCCGATATGTTGCTGAAGACCAGCGCGCGATCCGCGACCTCGACCGCATCGCCGCGCTCGACATAGCCGGCGTGGTCTAGCGCGGACCCGATCTCGACGGCGTCGATGCGCTCGACATAGGCGGCATGGTTTGCCGCCAGACCGCCTGCCTTTGCCGCGCCGGACGAACGGGTCACGCAACAGGCATGGAAGTGGAAGCTGGTCGTCCTGCCATCCGCCGCCCGCGGACGACCGGAACACGGCAGCGGGGCGCTGAAATCGGCGGCCATCGTCCAAGCGCTGCGGCCGCCGCCCGACCGCTTCGCGGCTTCCTCCTTCGCCTGCTCCTTGATCCGGACGCGGCCGATCTGGAGCAACTGCTCGTCTTCCTCGCGAGCGCGCACCATCGCGGCGAGCTTGCCATTCGCCGCCTCGATCCTCTGACTGATCGCCCGCTCGCCGACCATCCCACGCCTCCGGCACGCCGTTCCGACGGCGTGACGGCATCAGTGTGGAATGGATCGGTGCCGGGGACCAGATCCCCCATCGACACGTCTACCACCGCCTTCCGGATCACCCGCCTGCGGGTGAGGAGGACCGCGCCCGCAAGGCGCCAACCGGACCCCGCGATCGGGTCCGCGCGCCAGCGTTGCTCGGGTTTACCCAGCGACGCGGTATTGCGCCTGAAATTTCCTCACCCTCCCGTAAAACCTTCGCCAGATCCATCGCGGTCTGGCGGCGCGGTCCCTGGCCGGGTATCCGTTCGCGCGAGCAGCATTGGGACGATGATGGCGAGAGCGGCGAAGAAGACGGCGGCGGGCGGTGATCTGGGTTTCGAGGCGGAGCTTTTCCGGGCCGCCGACAAGCTGCGCGGCAATATGGAGCCGTCGGACTACAAGCATGTCGTCCTCGGCCTCATCTTCCTGAAGCACATTTCCGAAGGGTTCGAGGCGAAGCACGCCCAGCTGCTCGCCGAATATCCCGAGGGCGCCGAGGACGAGGACGAATACCGCGCCGACAACATCTTCTGGGTGCCCAAGGGCGCACGCTGGTCGCACCTTCAGGCGAACGCGAAGCAGCCCGGCATCGGCAAGGTCATCGACGACGCCATGCTGGAAATCGAGAAGGTCAATCCGGGGCTGAAGGGCGTGCTGCCCAAGGACTACGCCCGCCCCGGCCTGAATGCGGTGATGCTGGGCGAACTGATCGACCTGATCTCCGGCATCGGCTTCAAGGACGCCGGCAACGCGTCCCGCGACCTGCTCGGCCGGGTCTATGAATACTTCCTCGGCCAGTTCGCCGGCAGCGAGGGCAAGCGCGGTGGCGAATTCTACACGCCGCGCTCGGTCGTCCGGACGATGGTCGAGATGCTCGAGCCGTACAAGGGCCGCGTCTACGATCCGTGCTGCGGATCGGGCGGCATGTTCGTCCAATCGGAGAAGTTCGTCGAAAGCCACGGCGGGCGGATCGGCGACATCGCCATCTATGGCCAGGAATCCAACCACACGACATGGCGGCTGGCGATGATGAACCTGGCGGTGCGCGGCATCGACGCCGACATCCGCTGGAACAGCGAGGGCAGCTTTCACAAGGACGAACTGCCCGACCTCCGCGCCGATTATGTGCTCGCCAACCCGCCGTTCAATATCTCCGACTGGGGCGGTGATCGGATCAAGCAGGACGCGCGGTGGCAGTTTGGCGTGCCGCCCGCCGGCAACGCCAACTTCGCCTGGCTCCAGCACATCCTGCATCATCTGGCGCCCACCGGCACCGCCGGCGTCATCCTCGCCAACGGGTCGATGTCCTCGACCCAGAATGGCGAAGGCGACATCCGCCGCGCGATGGTGGACGGCGACGTGGTCGACTGCATGATCGCGATGCCGGGCCAGCTCTTCTATTCGACCCAGATCCCGGTGTGCATCTGGTTCCTGGCGAAGGATAAGTCGAACGGCATCGGCCGCAACAAGACGCTGCGCGACCGGCGGGGCGAGATCCTGTTCATCGACGCGCGCAATCTGGGCCACATGGTCGACCGCACGCGGCGCGAGTTCAGCGATGCCGATATCGCGAAGATCGCCGATACCTATCATGCCTGGCGCGAGGGTGAAGGCTATGCCGACGTCCCCGGTTTCGCCTGCGCGGCGCGGCATGACGTCATTGCGGGGCACGGCTATGTCCTCACCCCCGGCCGCTATGTCGGCGCCGAGGATGTCGAAGCGGACGCCGTCCCCTTCGCCGAACGCTTCGCCACCCTCCAGGCCACACTGGAGGAGCAGTTCGCCGAGAGTGCGCGGCTAACCGAGGTCATCCGCCAGCGGCTGGCCAGCGTGATCGTTCCGGACGAGCGCCCGAATGTGTAAAGAAGATCGCGAAAATTTTGCACGTCGTGGCGCATGTGTAAAAGAAACCGCGATGTTTTTGCAGGACGATGCGAGCCGGGAGAGCTGTCGTGCCGATTGATCTGACCCCGCTCGCCAGCGCGATCGCCCGGCTCGAAGAAGGTCAGGCGCGCTATCTGGGCGACACGTCGGACACGCAGATCCGCGATGGCCTGATCCAGCGGTTCGAGTTCACCTATGATCTCGCGCACAAGATGCTGCGCCGCTATCTGGCGATGAGCGACGCCAACCCGGATGCCGTTGCGCAGATGAGCTTTCCCACGCTCATCCGCACCGCGAATGAGCGCGGCCTGCTGTTGAACGAATGGTCACGGTGGAAGCAATATCGCGACGATCGGAACATCACGTCACACACCTATGACGAGACGAAAGCGATCAGGGTCGTTGCCGGGATACCCGCCTTCATCGAAGAGGTGCGATACCTGCACGACATGTTGACGCAGCGCGCCGAATGAGTTCGCCGATCGCCATCGAAGCTCGGCATGATGCGATCGTACGCGAGACGCTGCTGCAGCATCTTCCCGCCGACACGACCGTCTATGTCTATGGCAGCCGGGCAAAGGGCAGGGCACGGCCCATGTCCGATCTCGATTTGGCGCTATGCGCGCGGAATCCGATTCCGCCGTCGGTCATGACCGATCTGGCGGAGGCATTCGACGAAAGCGACCTGCCGTGGAAAGTCGACCTGATCGACTGGACGACGACAAGCGACCGGTTCCGCGCGATCATCGCGCCCGACCTTCGCGTGCTGGTGCCAGGACGACTGACGGCGTGAATGCTGGTGAGGCAAGCGTCGCCACCGAGGCGCGCGGCGTCGCGCGGACGGCGAAGGACACGCTGGCGCTGATCGAGGGGATGCGCGTTCTGATGGCCGACTACAAGCAGCGCATCCGCGCCGACCCCCCCAAGGTCTATTCGCTGGACCTGCTCAACAACCTGTTCCGCCACCCCTATACGCGAATCGACTATGTCGAGCAGGAACTGGGTGTCTTTCGCCCACCCGCGACGAAATATCTCGACACGCTGGCGGCGGCGGGATTTCTGGCCAACAACGGATCGGGCGGAACAATTATTATATGAACCAGCGGTTGGTGGCGTTGTTTGTGGATGGGGCGGCGTGATGGAGGAGTGGCACGAGTGCAAACTGGGCGACGTGATCGAACTGAAGCGCGGTTACGATCTGCCCAAGCATTCGCGGGCGGCCGGGTCAGTCCCGCTCGTCTCATCGTCCGGCGTGTCAGCACGCATTAGCGAAGCGAAGGTCGCCTCGCCCGGGGTGGTGACCGGTCGATACGGAACGATCGGTCAGGTATTCTTCATTGAAGAACCATTCTGGCCATTAAACACGACGTTGTATGTCCGCGACTTCAAAGGGAACGATCCCCGTTTCATCGGCTACTTCCTAGGCCGTCTGGACTTCATGGCCTATTCCGACAAGGCCGCCGTACCAGGCCTAAACCGCAATCATCTGCATCAGGCCATTGTTAGACTGCCTGCCAGCAAAGACGAGCAAGCAGCTATCGCCGCCGTGCTTTCAGCCCTCGACGACAAGATCGAACTCAATCGGCGTCTAAACGAGACGCTGGAGGCAAGCGCGCGGGCGTTGTTCAGGGACTGGTTCGTTGATTTCGGTCCCACCCGCGCCAAAGCCGAAGGCCGCCCCGCCTATCTCGCCCCCGACCTCTGGTCCCTCTTCCCCGACCGCCTCGGCGACGATGGCGTGCCGGAGGGGTGGGAATGGTCCACTATCGGTGAGGAAGTCGAGGCAGTCGGTGGCTCGACACCGAGCACGAAAGATGTCGCGCTTTGGGACGGCGGCATCGCTTGGACGACCCCGAAGGACTTGTCCGACCTTGGTTCGCCAATCCTGTTGGACACGGCGCGAACGATTACTGACGCCGGCCTTCGAACCATTTCGTCAGGCCTGCTGCCGGCTGGAACGGTGCTGATGTCGTCGCGCGCACCGGTAGGCTACCTTGCGATCGCTAGCGTGGCGCTGGCGGTCAATCAGGGCTATATCGCCATGAAGTGCACTGGTCGCGTCTCCAACTGGAGCGCCTATCTTTGGGCGCACGAGAACATGGGCGCCATCATCAGCAACGCAAACGGGTCCACCTTCCAAGAAATCAGCAAGAAGAATTTCCGACCACTCCCCATCCTCGTAGCTGATGATGCAACGCGGTCCGCGTTCGACAGCTTGGTTGGTCCGATGTTCGAGAGCATCACGGCGAACGTAATCGAGTCCCGCACTCTGGCCGCCACCCGCGACGCGCTCCTTCCAAAACTAATGTCTGGCGATATTCGAGTTTCTAGCGCGGAGATGAATGTGATCGCTTCGCTGTGAGTGAGACATGGTATCCTGGGATTAAGGCGTTCTGCTCCCACTGGAAGGACGCTCCAATGCTTCAGCAGACGTTTAATGCGTTAGAACAGGAGTTCGCATCGGATAACGATGCCTGCATCGACGCTGCGAAGGCAATTGTTGAGTGCGCATGCCGCGTCATACTGTTAAATCTTGACGATCCGAATTCTCCACTGACTCCGCCCGAGCAGAACCCAGACTTTGGCGCTTGGCTTAGCTCTGCGGTCCGCGTCATGCAGCTTGATCAGGTTCGGGATGCGTCATTTCGAAAGCTCATATCGCAATATCATAAGCTCGCGACATCCCTTGGCGATCTTCGCAACGATGCTGGAACTGTCAGTCATGGCAAAGACGGGTTCCTCCTCAAGCTGAGCGTGCATCAGCGGCGGGCGGCACTCCTTGCCGCGGACGCGATCATCATGTTCTTACATGAAGCATATTTGGAACATGAGCCCGAGTTGGTCAGAACGCGAGAGCCCTATGAACGTTTCACCCGCATGAACGCCCTCATCGACCGCAATGTGGGCGTTGCAGCGCTGGAATCCGAATTTGATGCAGCGGTGGACATTGCCATCTCGCTACCCAACGACGACGTAATCACGCTGACTGTTGAGGCATCTCGCCTCCTGTTTGAGTTCGACCGCGACGCTTATGTCGCAGCGCTGATCGCCAGCCGCGAAGCAGACGCTGAAACCAAGAACAGCAACACCGAAGATGTGAACCATGGCTAAGCTCACCGAGTCCATCGTTGAGGAAGCCGCGCTTGCTTGGCTCGCCGAACACGGCTGGCATGTCGCTTATGGCGTCGACGCTTCGCCCGACGGTAAGGCACCTGAACGCGCCACCAACAGTGACCTGATCCTGTCTGCGCGTCTGACCGCCGCGGTCGAGCGGCTCAATCCGCACATTCCCCCTGACGCGCGCACCGACGCCATTCGTCGGGTGCTGGCAGTCGAGATGCCGAACCAGATGGAGGAGAACCGGCGCCTTCATCGGCTGATCGTCGAGGGCGTTCCCGTTGAATATCATGCGCCGGACGGGACGATCCGCGGCAATCGTGTCCGGCTGGTCGACTTCAGTGCCACTGACGGCGGGCTGGATATGAACGACTGGCTGGCGATCAACCAGTTCACCGTCATCGAGCGCGGCCACACCCGCCGGCCGGACATCGTGCTGTTCCTCAATGGCCTGCCCGTCGCGGTCATCGAGCTGAAGAACCCGGGCGACGAGAACGCCACGGTCACCGGCGCCTACAATCAACTGCAGACCTACAAGAGCGAGATCGGGTCGCTGTTCCGCACCAACGCGCTGCTAATCGCGTCGGACGGCATGACCGCGCGGATGGGGTCGCTGACCGCCGATCAGGAACGCTTCATGCCGTGGCGCACCGTCGATGGCGAGGAGATCGCGCCGGAGGGCGTGCCCGAGCTGGAGGTGATGATCGCCGGCGTGCTCGACCGGCAGCGCCTGCTGATGCTGATCCGCGACTTCACCGTGTTCGGCGACACCGGGCGTGGCATCGTCAAGATCATCGCCGGCTATCACCAGTTCCACGCCGCCCAGCGCGCTGTCGCCGCGACGCTCCGCGCAGTGCCGGGCGTGTCGGCGGCGGACGCGATGCGGGAAAGCCCATTGCGCTACGGCTTGCCCGATGCTGCCGCGCATCCGGCGGGTGATCGGCGGATCGGCGTAATCTGGCACACGCAAGGGTCCGGCAAGAGCTTCCTGATGGCCTTCTACGCCGGGTTGCTGGTGCGCGAGCCGGCGCTGGAAAACCCGACGATCGTCGTCATCACCGACCGCAACGACCTCGACGATCAACTGTTCGCCACCTTCTCGATGTGCGCGGACCTGATCCGGCAGACGCCGATCCAGATCGATAGCCGCGAGGACCTGACCGAACGGCTCGACCGCGCGTCCGGGGGGGTGATCTTCACCACCATGCAGAAGTTCGCCCCCCCGCCGGGGACAAGCGACTATCCCGCGATCAGCGACCGCCGCAACGTCATCGTCATCGCGGACGAGGCGCACCGTTCGCAATATGGCTTCCGCGCGCGGATCGACCGCAAGACCGGCGAACTGGCTTATGGCTTCGCCAAGTATCTCCGCGACGCGCTGCCCAATGCCTCGTTCATCGGCTTCACCGGAACGCCGATCGAGAAGGATGACGTCAACACGCCGGCGGTGTTCGGCGACTATGTCGACGTTTACGACATTGCCCGCGCGGTCGAGGACGGCGCGACGGTGCCGATCTACTACGAGAGCCGGCTGGCCCGTATCGAGCTGCCGCCGGAAGAGCTGCCGGTCATCGACGCCGAGATCGACGGCCTGACCGAAGACGAGGCGCTGAGCGAGCAGGAACGCCTTAAGCAGCGCTGGTCCGCGGTGGAAAAGCTGGTCGGATCGAAAAGGCGTCTCGAGATGGTCGCCGCCGATCTGGTCGCGCATTTCGAGGACCGGCTGGCGGCAATGGACGGCAAGGCGATGGTCGTCTGCATGAGCCGCCGCATTTGCGTGGCGCTCTATGATGCTATCGTCGCCCTCAGGCCCGAATGGCATAGCCACGACGACAAAACGGGCGCGGTGAAGGTCGTGATGACCGGGTCCGCCGCCGACGAGCCTGCGTGGCAGCCGCATATCGGCAACAAGTCGCGGCGCGACCTGCTGGCAGCCCGAGCGAAGGATCCGGCCGATCCGCTTCGCCTCGTGATCGTGCGCGACATGTGGCTGACCGGCTTCGATGCGCCGTCGATGCATACCATGTACATCGACAAGCCGATGCGCGGCCACGGCCTGATGCAGGCGATCGCGCGCGTGAACCGCGTGTTCCGCGACAAGCCCGCCGGGCTGGTGGTCGATTACATCGGCATCGCCCAGAACCTGAAGAAGGCGCTCGGCCAGTATTCCGCCTCCGACGCTGCCGAGACCGGGATCGACGAGGCGGAGGCGGTCGCGGTGCTGCTCGAGAAGTTCGACGTGGTCCGCGCGATGTTCCACGGCTTCGACTGCACGCCGGGCGTTTCCGGCACGCCGGTCGAACGCTTGAAATGCCTGGCCGAAGCGATCGAGTTCATCCTCGCCCGCCAGCATGAAGCGGCGGCGAAGGAGGCAAGCGACGAGGCCCGCAAGGCCGCGCACCGCCGTTTCCAGGACGCCGTGCTCGCGCTGACCAAGGCTTTCGCGCTGGCCGCGGCCAGCGACGAGGCACGGGCGATCCGCGACGACATCGCCTTCTACCAGACGGTCCGCGCCGCTCTCGCCAAGACCGGCGGCGGCAGCGGCTCCGCGAAAGACCGCGACTTCGCCGTCCAGCAGCTTATCGACAAGTCGGTGGTGTCGACCGAGATCGTCGACATCCTGCGCGCCGCGGGCCTCACAACGCCGGACATCTCGATCCTGTCCGACGACTTCCTGGCCGAGGTGAAGGCGATGGAGCGGCCGAACCTGGCGCTGGAGGCGCTGAAGAAGCTGCTCGGTGACCAGATCCGCTCGCGCAGCCGCACTAACGCCGTCGAGAGCCGCCGCTATTCCGAACGGCTGACCGACGCCATCGCCCGCTATCACACCAACGCTGTCAGCACGGTCGAGGTGCTGCAGACGCTGATCGACCTCGCGAAACAGATCCGTGCTGAACAGGCCCGCGGCGAGGCGGAAGGGCTGACCCCGGAGGAGATCGCTTTTTACGACGCGCTCGCCGACAATGAGAGCGCCGTCGACATCATGGGCAACGACAGCCTGAAGGTGATCGCCGCCGAACTGGTCAACAACCTGCGCGCCAACGCCACCGTCGATTGGTCCCACCGCGAGAGTGCCCGGGCCAGGATGCGTGTGCTCGTGAAGCGGATCCTGCGCAAATACGGCTATCCACCCGACCTTCAGGACGCAGCCGTCCAGACGGTCATCCAGCAGGCCGAATTGCTCGCGGGCGCATGGTAATCTTGCGCAGACGTAAGGCGGAAACCCGCTTCAGGCGGTTTACAGGGACCCGGCTAAGTTATTGATTTTACGATGGCCGATTTTGCGCGGTTTACAGCGAAAAGGGCAGTTTTCCGCCATTTCCTGTAGCTTGGGAAGCTTCTGCTCTACCATTGAGCTACACCCGCACACCATGAAGCGCATGCTCCCGGCCGGCCCGGCCCGATGCCGGGCAAGCCGTGGTGCGAGGCGATTATCGGAACGCAGGCGGAGGCGCAAGCTCGGCGGCGCAACATCACGCATGGAAAGGCCCGGCAAGAACGTGATTCGCCTACGTCCTGATCGCATCCGTTAAGATCGTTACGCTTCCGAGACCCTCATCACGAGAGCACGCTAGTGCTTCGTTAACCAAAGCCGGCAACCTTCCGATTAGATCCGGCTGGTTACCAATGGCGCGTGATGAAGCGCTCCCCCCTCGCTCTCGTCGCGGCGTTCGCTTGCGCCTTTGCCATCCCGGCCGAAGCGCGTTCGCTGCTCGACTATGTCGGCCAATGCGTGCCCTTTGCGCGCGAGGCCTCTGGAATCCAGATATTTGGCGATGCCTGGACCTGGTGGGATCAGGCCGACGGGCGATACCGCCGCGGCGGCAAACCGCGCGTCGGCTCGGTCATTGCCTTTGCCAAACAGTCTCGGCTGCCCTTGGGTCACGTCGCCGTCGTCAGCCGTATCGTCGAGGACCGCGTGCTGATGCTCACGCACGCGAACTGGTCGCGCTTCGATGGGCAGCGCGGCCGCGCCGAGCAGGACGTGACCGTGTTCGACGTCAGCGAACGCAACGACTGGAGCGAAGTGAAGGTCTGGTTCCGCGACGCCGGCGGGCTGGGCGGCACGATCTACAAGGTCCATGGCTTCATCTACTCGCCCAATCAGCCGCGCGAGGAACTGACGAGCCGCAACCCGGATTATGTCGGCGCGCTGATCGATGCCTATGTGCCCCGCGCCAGCGGCGCGCTCCGCTGAGGGGACCGGTAGCAACTTCGGGCTGTCACCACGCGCTCACATCTGCCATCACGCTGCGAAAAGCAGATGATGGGGCGGATAGCCGATGTTCCTCAACTTCCTAGACGAGTTACGCGTCGCCGGGATCCCGGCCAGCATGAAGGAGCACCTTTTGCTTCTGGAGGCGCTGGACAAGGAAGTGATCGATCGCACGCCGGAGGATTTCTATTACCTCTCGCGCTCGGTGTACGTGAAAGATGAGGGCCTGCTCGACAAATTCGACCAGGTATTCGCCAAGGTCTTCAAGGGCATTGAGACCAGCTTCGGGCAGGAAGGGGCCGAAATCCCGGCAGACTGGCTGAAAGCCGTTGCCGACAAATTCCTGACGCCCGAGGAGATGGAAGCGATCAAGTCACTCGGCTCATGGGACGAGATCATGGAGACGCTGAAGAAGCGCCTCGAGGAGCAGCAGAAACGCCACCAGGGCGGCAACAAATGGATTGGTACCGGCGGCACCTCCCCATTCGGCAATTCGGGCTACAATCCCGAAGGCGTTCGCATCGGCGGCGAATCGAAGCAGAGACGCGCGTTGAAGGTGTGGGACCAACGCGAGTTCAAGAACCTCGACAACACCAAGGAACTGGGCACCCGCAACATCAAGATCGCGCTTCGCCGATTGCGTAAGTTTGCCCGCGAGGGCGCGCAGGACGAGCTGGACATCGACGGCACGATCGACGGCACGGCGCGGCAGGGCTGGCTCGACATCCGCATGCGCGCCGAACGACGCAATGCGGTGAAGCTGCTGCTGTTCCTCGACGTCGGCGGATCGATGGACCCGTTCGTGAAGCTCTGCGAAGAATTGTTCTCGGCTGCGACCACAGAGTTCAAGAACCTCGAGTTCTTCTACTTCCACAATTGCCCCTACGAAGGCGTGTGGAAGGACAACAAGCGTCGCTTCTCGGAACGCACGCCGATGTGGGACGTGCTGCATAAATTCCCGCACGATTATAAGCTGGTGTTCGTAGGGGACGCTTCGATGAGCCCCTACGAGATCACCCATCCGGGCGGCTCGGTGGAACATTTCAACGAGGAGTCCGGCGCTGTCTGGATGAACCGCCTGACGACCACCTATCCCGCCGCCGTGTGGCTGAATCCGGTGCCACAAACGCAATGGGGTTATTCGCAGTCGGTGAAGGTGATCCGCGAACTGATGAATGACCGGATGTACCCACTGACGCTCGCTGGCCTCGACGACGCGATGCGCGAGCTGACTCGCAAGCGCTGAACCTAGCTGGCCGCCCCGCCGCTGGCCATCGATTCAAGAGTGGTCACCCCGGCCTTAAGCCGGGGTCCCGCTCGTCCTCCCCGACCAAAGACGACGGGACCAGTTTCCATCTGCCTCAGCGCGGCCCGCGCCAGATCCGCACGCGCGCGTTCGGCTTCACGCCGCCCTGATGCGCCGGGCAGCGGGCGTATTGGAACCGTTTGTCCATGCAGATCCATACCTCGTCCAACCAGCCCTGCCGATCGGTGGTGATGCGCATCATGTTGGCCCGCATACCAGGATTGACCCGCGCGATTGCCGTCGCAAGCTTGCCCGCCGATAGCGGCTGACGCGATAGCGCCACCATGTCGGGATAACGCAGCTTGCCGTAAAGCGCGGTGGCGCGGCGGAAATAGCTGTCGGGGGTTTCCCCCGGCATGCACGTCCCGTGCTTTGCCCATTCGTGCTGCAGCAGCTGCGCCGACGGGGTGGCGCAGATGTTCGCGCGGATCGTCTTCTCCGACAGGAGCGTCGTGGCCTTGCAATATTGCGGCCACTCCTTGCCGATCCCATCCGGCCACAGGCCATGAAGAACGAACCCAAAGCGGTTGGAGCCCCCACATTGGAAACGTGACCGCGTGGCGGCGTCGGGCTTGCGGCAATATTGCGGGGACCAGCTGATCGCGAGCGTGTAATGGCCGATCGGCAACAGCCGCTGCGGCTCCTTCTCGCTCGGCAGGTCGGGCCGAACCTGAAGCGCGGTCGCATCCGGAATACCGCAGCTATACGCCTGCGCCGCCGCGACACCGGGCGTCAGCAACAGCACGCCGGCAAGGGCACGGATCATTCCACAGGCTCCTGTTCGATGTTGTCGGCCTCGCCGAACCACAAGCGCGCGTCGGGCCGGAAGAGGTACGTTGTCGCGACGATATAAAGGACGGCAGAACCGATACCGGTGATGCCGGCAGCGGCGGACGGCATTGCCCCGCTCGCCAGCGCCATGATGGCGAACAGCAGGACGATGGCAGAAAAGGCCGCCAGGACGACCGCCACCCATTTGACGATCAGGCTCGGTCGGCGCGCCGTGAAGTACCACACCGCAAGCCTCATCAAGAGGCCAGCGGTGGCGGTTGCAGGCAACAGCCACGAAACCTGCGCCAGCGTCGGATTGGCCGCGAACTGCGCCAGCGAACGGTTCCAAGTGAGCGCCGTGTTGAGCAGCCCCAATCCAACCGCCGCGAGGTAGAGTTGCTCGTAGCGGATAATCGATGCGGGACGATCCATGATCCGATCCTCAGGCAAGGGCGAAGTCGAGGCCGATGTCAGCCGCCGGTGCCGACTGCGTGAGACGCCCGACACTGATGAAGTCCACGCCGGTTTCCGCAATGCCGCGGATCGTGTCGAGGGTGACCCCGCCAGAAGCCTCGCAGGGCACCCGCCCGGCGATCAGCGCCACCGCTGCGCGGAGTTCCTCCAGTGACATGTTGTCGAGCAGCAGGCGCGTCGCCCCTGCCGCAAGCGCAGGCTCGATCTGGTCGACCCGATCAACCTCCACGATGATCTCCGGCACGCCAGCCGCGACCGCGCGTCGAACAGCCTCGCCGACGCTGCCGGCAACCGCGACGTGATTGTCCTTGATCATCGCCGCGTCCCACAGCCCCATGCGATGATTGCGCGCCCCGCCCATGCGGGTCGCATATTTCTCGAGCACGCGAAGCCCCGGGATCGTCTTGCGCGTATCCAGCAGGATCGCGCCGGTACCGGTGAGGCGATCGACATAGGTCGAGGTAAGCGTTGCTATGCCCGAGAGGTGCTGGACGGTGTTCAACGCGGATCGTTCTGCGGTCAACAACGCCCGTGCGCGACCTTCGATGTACATCAACTGCACGTTGCGCTCCGCTCGCGCGCCGTCTTCGAGCAGCATTTCGATGGTGGCTTCCGGATCGAGCCGGCGGAAAAATGCAGCGGCGATCTCTAGCCCGGCGACCGTGATAGCATCGCGTGTGTTCATCACCGCCGTGAAGCGAGCGTCGGCCGGGATCACCGCATCGGAAGTAACATCGATGCCTGGGCCCAGATCCTCCGCCAATGTCGCGGCGACGAAGGCGTCCATGTCGAAACTCTCGATCGCGCTCACGGCAGCGTCTCCTCTGCGCCCACACCCCACAGGCGGCTAGCCTCGGCATAGCCGGCCTGCCCCTTCACGTCGAAGCGGCACCAGCCACGCGCGCATTGGCTGATCCGGCCGATCACGCCCGGCTCCGCACGCCAGAGGACACGAGCGCCATAGGCAGGCCGGTCACGCAATTCGGTGACCGAGCCCTGAACCATCGCCGTGCGGGTGCTGCTGATAAGCGCGCCGAGCATCCAGCCCTGCGTGCCGCCGGGATCCTCCACCTTGCGCCATTCCTTGAACACGTCGACCACGCGCACCGGCAAATCCGCGCGCACATACAGCCATGTGGCCGGGAAGGTGCGGCCGGGGCCGGAGCGCATGCGCGCCTTCCCTGCCCCGATGGAGGCAAAATAGGGCGGCTTCGGCTTTTCCTTCGCCGCCTGCGCCGCAACATCGCCAGCGGACAGCGCCGTGATCGCAATCAGCGCCGCCCCCAAGCCCGTTATCCGCCGCATCTTTTGCCCCTGCCGCATTACCCCACCTGTAGTCGCGGGTATCGACCCGCTTCAACCGCCAGCCTCAACCGATCGTTGACGGACGACGAGCGCTTCGCCAAGCCCGCTCCCATGGCCGACACTCGCCGCGTTGCCAATCCGAAGGTGGTCGTCACCCGCGAACTTCCCGATGCCGTCATGGATCGGCTGGAGACGTTGTTCGATACGCGCAACAACCGCAGCGACCAGCCGCTGCCGCGCGACCAGCTGGTTGCTGCGCTTAAGGACTGCGACGTGCTGGTGCCGACGGTGGTGGACACCATCGACGCGGAGCTGATCGCCGAGGCTGGCGAGCGGCTGAAACTGATCGCCAATTTCGGCGCCGGGGTGAACCACATCGACCTGAAAGCGGCGCGGGCGCGCGGCATCATCGTCACCAACACCCCCGGCGTGCTGACCGAAGACACCGCGGACATGACGATGGCGCTGATCGTTTCCGTGCCGCGGCGGCTGGCGGAGGGCGAGAAGCTCGTTCGCTCGGGCGAATGGAAGGGCTGGACACCGGGCGGGATGCTTGGCCACCGGATCGGCGGCAAGGCGCTGGGCATCGTCGGCATGGGGCGGATCGGGCAGGCGGTGGCGCGGCGGGCGCGGGCGTTCGGGCTGTCGATCCACTACCACAACCGGCACCGGCTGCCGAAGGTGGTAGAGGCGGAACTGCAAGCGCAGTGGCATCCGAACCTGGACGAGATGTTGTCCGCCATCGACATCCTGACGATCCATACACCCCGCAATCCGGACAGCGAGAACCTGATCAATGCGGAGCGGATCGGGCTGCTGCGGCCGCATGTCTTCCTGATCAATGCCAGCCGGGGCGGGATCGTCGACGAGGATGCGATGATCGACGCGCTGGAGGCGGGACGGCTGGCCGGTGCGGGCCTCGACGTGTGGAAGCACGAGCCGGCGATCGACCCGCGGCTGCTGGCGCTGCCCAACGTCGTCATGACCCCGCACATGGGATCGGCGACCTACGAGGGGCGGTTGGCGACCGGCGAGAAGGTGATCACCAACATCCGCATGTGGGCCGACGGACACCGCCCACCGGATCAGGTGCTGGAGGGTTGGGCCTAGGCCCTCCCCTCCCGGACCACCCGGCCGGGCGGATCAATCGCCGGTCAGGATTCGATCGACCAGCTGCTTCACCGTCGGCACGAAGCCGTTCGAGTAGAAGGGATCGCGCTTGAAATTATAGGCGGAATGGCCGGCGAACATGAGGTTCGCTTCCGTATCGCCGCCATGCGCGATATCCTGCAGCGTCTTCTGGATGCAGAAACTGCGCGGATCGGCGAGACGACCGGTGGAGTTCGTCTCCGTATCCGCCCAGCTGGAGAACAGGCACTGGCTGAGGCAGCCCATGCAATCGGCCTGATCCTTGCGGATTTCCGCCTTCTCCTGCGGGGTCACGAACACCAACGTATTGTCCGGCGTCTTGAGCGCATCGGTGAAGCCGTGGCCGAACCATTCGCGGGCGCGCATCAGATCGCCCTTGGTGACCCAGAAGTTCTTGCCCTTCACGCCCACGTCGAGCTGGAAGACGTGATCGCCAGCTTCCTGCGTGGAGAAGGCGATCTGGCGTTCCGAGCGCGCTTCGAGACTGCGCAGGAACGGATTGCGCACGGCGGAGGAATAGAAGCCGGTCGGCGAGAAACGGTGGAGGAGGACATCGCCCTCCTCGATCGTCATCAGGCGTTCCTTCCACGCCTGCGGGATCGGGCTTTCCTGCGTCAGCAGCGGGCGCGTGCCGTACTGGAAGGCGATGGTGCCCAGTTCCGGATTGTCGATCCAGTTGTTCCAATCACGCAGATACCAGACGCCGCCGGCCATCACGATCGGGGTAGTATCGGGGATACCGCCTTCGCGCATCGTATCGCGCAGCGCCTTCACGCGGGGATAGGGATCCTCCGGCTTCAGCGGATCTTCGGCATTGGAGAGGCCGTTGTGCCCGCCGGCGAGCCACGGATCCTCGTACACGACCGCGCCGAGCAGCTCCGACACCTTGGAATAGGCGCGCTTCCATAGCGCACGGAAGGCACGGCCGGACGAGACGATCGGCAGATACTGGACGTTATATTCGGCCGCGATCTCGCTGAGCTTGTACGGCATGCCGGCGCCGCAGGTGACGCCGGAGACGAGCCCGCGGGTGCGTTCCAGCACGCCCTGCAGCACGCGCTGCGCGCCGCCCATTTCCCACAGCACGTTGATGTTGATCGCACCCTTGCCGCCCGCAATCTCCCAGGCGCGCTGCACCTGCTGGACCGCGCCTTCGATGGCGTAGGCGATCAGTTCCTCGTGCCGTTCACGGCGGGTGAGCGCGTGATACACCTGCGGGATGATGCGGCCTTCGGGATCGTAGCTGTCGGCATTGACCGCGCTGACCGTACCGATACCGCCCGCCGCCGCCCAGGCACCCGCGGATGCGTGATTGGTTGCCGCAACACCTTTGCCGCCCTCCACGAGCGGCCAGACTTCGCGGCCGTTGTAGACGATGGGCTTGAGCCCCTTGAACACGGCAGTAGCCACGGCTTTCCGATTACCTCTTGGATGAAGAATAAGGCGCCCTAACGAGAAAGGTTGCGTGGGGCGAGAAAATTGCGCGCGTAGCCATGTCAGGCCCTTGCGCCCAGCGCGCCGGGCCGGCCGACCGCCTCTTCGTAAAGAGCGGCATAGCGCTGGATCATCTGGCGTTCGTCATATTCGGCCACGGCTTTGCGCCGGTTCGCCTCCCCCACCCGCTTGCGCAGTTCGGGATCGGCGATGAGCGCCTGCATCGCATCGCGCAGCCGCACTTCGCCCGGATATTCGGTGATGAAGGGCGCGTTTTCCGCCGACACCATCATCGGCACGTCGCCTACCGGCGGCGAGACGATCGGCAGGCCAGCGGCCATCGCCTCCACCACCGAGATCGGGAATTGTTCGGACAGGGAGGACAGCGCCAGCAGATCGAAATGGCCCATGAAGCGATAGGGCCGATCGAGGAAGCCGGGCATCACCAGCTGATCCTCGATCCCCATCGCGAGTGCCGCGCTCTCGATTGCGGCACGTTCCGGCCCCTCGCCCACGATGACGAGGCGGAAGCGCGTGGAGAGGCCGCCGACCGCGCGCACCAGCGCGGGCAGATCCTTCACCGCGCGCAGGCCAGCGACGGTGCCGATCACGGTTTCCTTCGGTTTGCGCACGAAGCCGGGAATCGCCTTGGGATCGGGCCGCTTGGCGTAGAGCGCGGTATCGATGCCGTTGATGATGCGATGGACCCTGGCGCGCGGCTGCTTCCAGGTTTCGAGCGCGATCCGTTCCAGCGACGTCGAGGGCACCACCAGGCCATGCGCGGCGCTGAGCGCGAGGCGACGGTAGAGATTGCGCTCGCGCTTCAGGCCGCCGGCCTCATCCTCGTTGAAGCCATCTTCATGATGGACGATCGGCGGCACCCCGCGCCCGAACACGCGCCGCGCCATGACGCCGTCGATCGCGCCCCAATTATAGGTGAGCACCAGATCGAAGCGCCGCATGTAGCGCGCGATGGCATCGTAGCGGCCGACCGAGGGCTTGCCCTGCAGCGGCGGCGGGTTCTGCGCGATCTCGTACTTCACGCCCTTGGCGATCCGCTCGCGCGCGCCGTAGCGGCCCTCCATCCCCGAGACGATGGTGTGCCGCGCGCGATCGCCGAAGGCGTTCATCAGGCGAACGGCACGCGCCTCCTTCCCCCCGAGATCGAAGGTCGAATGGAGGTGAAGGATGTTCAGCGGGGCTGCCATCAGCGGCCTTCCGGGCAGCGCGAATGTTGAGGAAGTTGAGGCGCTGGCGCGTTTTTCGCGGCGGCCTCAACATTCGCGACGGACGGGGCAAGGCGGGTCGGCGATGTCATGGGTGCCCCCATGACACAGGACGGGCCGTGTAGGACAGAGGGGGGTGCCGCGAGGCCATCTCGAGGGCCGAACTTGCCGGCCGCGCTTATACGCCGCATATACGTTTCGTATATTCGAGCGGGAGCTACCTTCATGGGCATCGTCAAGATCAACGACGGGCTGCACGAACAGGTGCGGCGGGCGAGCGACGTGATGTGTCGATCGATCAACGCGCAGGCGGAATTCTGGATGACGATCGGGATGCTGGCGGAGGCCAATCCGACCGCATCGTTCAACGAGATCGTGCGCCTGCGCCTGGCGCGCGCGATCGCGCCGGTGCCCCATCCCAAGGCGGTGGCGTGACATGGTGAAGACGCCTGACGAACTGGATCTGATGCGCACTTCGGGCAAGCTGCTGGCCCGGGTGTTCGAGATGCTGGACGGGATCGACCTTGCAGGCATGTCGACGCTGGCGGTGAACGATCTTGTCGAGCGCTACATCACCCATGACCTGGCGGCACGCCCGGCGAGCAAGGGACAATATGGCTTCGCCTATGTGCTGAACTGTTCGATCAACGAAGTGGTGTGCCACGGCGTGCCGAGCGCGGACGAGATCATCAAGCCGGGTGATATCGTGAACCTCGACATCACGCTGGAGAAGAACGGCTTCATCGCGGATTCGAGCAAGACCTATATCGTGGGCGATGCATCCCCGGCTGCAAAGCGGCTGGTGCGGGTGACGCAGGAAGCGATGTGGAAAGGGATCGGCGCGGTGCGGCCCGGCGCGCACCTTGGCGACATCGGCTTCGCGATCGAGCGGCATGCCAAGAAGAACGGTTATTCTGTGGTGCGCGATTATTGCGGCCACGGCATCGGCCGCGAAATGCACGAGGAGCCGCAAGTAATGCATTTCGGCAAGCCGGGCACGGGCGTGCGGCTTCGCGAAGGCATGACCTTCACGATCGAGCCGATGATCAATCAGGGGACGCGGCGCACCGAGACGCAGGACGACGGCTGGACCGTGGTGACCGGGGACCGGAAGCTGTCGGCGCAGTTCGAGCATACGGTGGCGGTGACGGCAACCGGGGTCGAGGTGCTGACGCTGCGGCGGGATGAGACCGCGGTGGGGCTGCGCGGGTGATGTGTGGGCGGGGTGCGGGTTGCCCCTGACTTGACCCGGGGTCCCGCTTTTTACTGGCAGGGCAGGTAGAAGAAGAAGCGGGACCCCGGCTCGGGGGCCGGGGTGACGTGCATTGGGTTGTTTGGTTGGGTTGAGCCTCGGCCGGCGCTTGTGCGGCTTACCCCTTCGCCAGCTTTGCTGGTCCCTCTGCGCTCGCGTGGCCGGACTGTTCCGGCGGGTGATCGAAGGACGCGAGGATCGGGCATGGGCCGGCGGCGGTGGCGCTGCATTCCTCGGCGAGCCGGCGAAGTGACGAGCGCGCGCGGTCGAGTTCGGCGATCCTGGCGTCGAGCGCGGTGATCCTCTCCTGCGCCAGTGCGCGGACGCGGGCGCGATCACTGGTGGCGTCCAGCGCGAGGAGCTCAGCGATCTGATCCAGCGTGAAGCCGGCCGCCTGGGCCGAGCGGATGAAGCGCAGGCGGCGAACGTCCGCCTCGCCATAGCGGCGGATCCCGCCGCCCGCGCCGCCGCCGCTCCTGTCCGGCGTCTCAAGCAGGCCGCGGCGCTGATAATAGCGCACCGTCTCGACGCCGACGTCCGCGGCCTGGGCGAGGCCGGCGATCGTGAGACCGGGAGCAGCTCCACGCGGTGCGACCACCTCTTGACTCCGTACCATGGTACAGACCCTATATCGCGGGCAGCCTGATTACCAGTCGAGAGCCGCTGCCATGACCGCCACCACCCAGATCGATCGCTCGAGCGCGCCGGCGCCAGCCGCCGGGGCACGCCGCGCCGTGCTGTACCGCATGGTGATGGACAAGCATGTGTGCCCCTATGGCCTGAAGGCGAAGGACCTGCTGCGGCGGCAGGGTTACACGGTGGAGGATCACTGGCTGCGCACGCGCGAGGAAACCGACGCGTTCAAGGCCGAGCATGGCGTGAAGACGACGCCGCAGACGTTCATCGATGGCGCACGGATCGGCGGCTATGACGATCTGCGCCGGCATTTCGGCAAGACCGTCGTCGATCCCAAGGCGACCACCTACAAGCCGGTCGCCGCGCTGTTCACGATCACCGCGCTGATGGCGCTGTCGGCGAGCCAGGCGGCGTTCGGATCGCCCTTCACCTTGCGCGCAGCGGAATGGTTCATCGGGTTCAGCATGGCGGTGCTGGCGCTGCTGAAGCTGCAGAACGTCGAGAGCTTCGCGACGATGTTCCTCAATTACGACCTGCTGGCGAAGCGCTGGGTGCCCTATTCGTACATCTATCCCTTTGCCGAGGCGCTGGCGGGCGTGCTGATGATCGCTGGCGTACTGCCGTGGCTGTCAGTGCCGATCGCCTTGTTCATCGGGACGATCGGCGCGGTGTCCGTCTTCAAGGCGGTGTATGTCGACCGGCGCGAGCTGAAATGCGCGTGCGTCGGCGGATCGAGCAACGTGCCGCTGGGCTTCGTCTCGCTGACCGAGAATGTGATGATGGTGGCGATGGCGATCTGGATGGGCGTGGCGGCGGTTGGCCTGTTGGGCGCGGGGGCGGGCGCGGTGCACGGCTGACCGGCCACGCGACGTCCCCGCCCGGCAGCGGCGACGGGGCGGGCGTCAGCGGCCGAGATGCGCCTTGGGGATATGGGTGATGCGGCAGGCGAGATCGGCCTCGCCGCTGGCCACGATCCAGCGATCCCCGCCGTCGGCAAGACCGGTCGTGAAGACGACGTTGTCGAGGTACATCTGGTCCTTCAGCGGCTCGGTGAGCAAGGGATTGGGCTCGAGCAGCGGATGGTGATCGGTCGCCAGCGTGCGCCACGGCTCGTCCTTGTCGAGCAGCGTCCAGTAGGTGCGGTAGATGCCGACGATGCCGGACGGCTCGACGCCGTGCCACAGGGTGAGCCAGCCCTGCTGGCCGTTCACGTCCGCCAGCACCGGCTGCGCGCCGCCGCCCATGCGCGCGGTGGCGACGGTGGCGGCATGCGGGCGGATGCCGGGATGGTCGCTCGGCTTCCAGTGCAGCGCGTCCGGCGAGGAGGCGAGGTTGATCGATGGGCCGGCGCGCCAGTCGCTGCCCGGCGGATAGGCGAAATAGAGGTCTCCCAGCGGGCGGGTCTGCGCCCAGTATTTGCCGCCGATCAGCCCTTCGAAGATCAGCATGTCCTTGTTCTGGTGATCGAGGACGATGCCTTCGAGCTGCCAGTCCATGGCGTCGTTGCTGGTGTAGAGCGTGGTCGAGTGGCGTTCCGGGCTGACCGAGCAGCTCGTCATCAGGTACCGGTCGCCGATGCGGGTGATGCGGGCGTCCTCGACGCCGTAGCATTGGTAGCTGGCGCGCGGGGCGATGGCGGCATCGTAGTGCACCGCCTCGACGCGGCGGCCGTCGGGATCGAGCTCGACCGGGAGCAGCCAGGAGAGCGAGGTGAGCGCCATCACCTTCCACCCTCCGCCGCGCATCATGAACTTGCGCGGATCGGCGGTGTCGACGAGCTGCAGCGGCCAGGGATCGAGGACGTAGCGGCCCTCCTCCCAGCGGATCGCCCGGACGTGGCCGTCGCGGATCGGGGTGCGCAGCGCCTCCGCCACGCGGACCATGAGGAGGAGGTTGCCGTTGGGCAGCCGGGTCATGCCCGGGTTGAAGGCGCCCAGCGCGTAGGTTTCCTCGTCGATGTGCCCGGCGAGCGGGGAGCGGGACAGGTCGACGTCGTGAGGCGTGAAGACGAGGTGGTCGAGCGGGAAGGTCATTCCTGATCCTGCATGCGCGGCGAGATGGTGACTTGCTGCACGACGGTGCGGCTTGGCTGGGTGAGGAGGTAATGGACGCCGACGGCGATGTCCTCGGCGCGCAGCATCTCCTCCTTGTTGATCCGCTCTGCCTGTTCCTCGCTGGTGCCCTCCACCATGTCGCTGCCGGTGAGGCCGGGTTCGACCAGCGAGACGCGCACGCCCTTGGGGCCAAGCTCCCGCCGGAGCGCGATGGCGAAGCCCTGGATGCCGTATTTGATGCCGGCATAGACAGTGGAGCCGGGGCCGAGGACGTACGCACTCATCGAGCCGATGAGGACGATGTCGCCCTTGGCCTTCGCCTTCGCTTCCTCGCCATCCGCGCCCATCGCCTTCGCGGCGTGCTGGGCGGAGAGGAGATAGGCGGTGAAGTTGCTGCCGATCGTGTAGCGAAGATCCGCCTCGGTCATGTCGAGCAGCCCCTCGGCGCCGCGCGCGGCGTTGATCACCGCGACGTCCAGCCCGCCGAGATAGCCTGTCGCAGCCTCGAACAGCCGGGCGACATTCTCCTCCTCGGCAAGGTCGATCGCGATGCCATCGCCCTCGCCCACCTCGCGGATGCGGGTGAGCGCGTCCTCGAGATGCTGCTCGTTGCGGCCGCAGACGAAGACACGCGCACCTTCGCTGGCGAGCAGAACGGCGATCGCGCGGCCGATCCCGGTGGTGCCGCCCGTCACCAGCACGCGGCGACCGGCAAGCGGCGTGATGGCGGTGTGCGCGTCGGATCGATCGGTCATGAAGGCTCCAAGAACTGAGTGCCTTCCTTGACGTTTCAGTCGCTTGCCGGTTCCTTCTCGGCACGCGCCAGCAGCCGGTCGATCGCGCCCTGCACGCCGGGCTCGCTCAGCGTCGGCGCGTGGCCGATGCCGGGCAAGGTGACGAGCTGCGCATCGGGAAGCGAGGCGGCCATCCGCTCGGCGACCGCCGCGGAGAGGATGTCGGACTTGCCGCCGCGCACGATCAGCACCGGCGCATCGCCGAGCGCCGCGAGCGCGCGCCACATGTCCGGCCCGGCCTCGTTACCCGGTACGCGGAAGGGCTCGGCGATCTTCAGATCGTAATCGAGCACGATGCGACCGGCACTGTTCAGCCGGTAAAGCCGCTTGGCCATCGCCAGCCAATCCTCGATCCCGTAATCGGGATAGGCATGGGCATTGGCCTCCTGCACCGCGCGGGCGGCGTGCATCCAGGTTGGCCAGACGCTGTTGCGCCCGACATAGCCGCGGATGCGCGCGAGGCCGGCGGGCTCGATCTCCGGGCCGACATCGTTGAGCAGCGCGCCGGCGATACGGCCGGGCACCATCCCGGCCAGCAGCATGGTGACGATCCCGCCGAGCGAGGTGCCGATGGCGACGAAGCGATCGATGTTCTGATCCGCGAGCAGCGCCGCCACGTCCTGCGCATAGGTGAGCGGGACGTAGCTCATCGGATCCTTGGCATAGGCGCTTTCGCCGCGGCCGCGCAGATCGAGCGCGAGCACGCGGCGCTTGCCGGCAAGACGGCGCGCCAGCACCTCATAGTCGCGCGCGTTGCGGGTGAGGCCGGGCAGGCACAGCACCGGCAGCGCATCCGCCTCCCCCGGATAATCCCGCGCATGGAGGCGCAGGCCATCGTTCGACCACCAAAATAGATCCTGCCAGGCGGCCATGGTTGCACCTTTCGTTGCGCGCGCCCCATATCCACGCATGGCCCCAGAACCTCAAGCTGCCCCGCACGCCTATCGGCCCGAGACGACGATTCTGACGCTGGGCGACAGCTTCTACGATCCTGTCGAGGCAGCGAACTTCCCGCAGACGATCCTTCGCTTCCGCAACGATCGCGCCGCCGCCGAGGTGGGGCTGGACCAGCTGGACGATGCGCAGTGGATCCGCCACTTCGGCCGCTTCGAGCCGCTGCCCGGATCGCTGCCCCAGCCGCTGGCACTGCGCTATCACGGCCACCAGTTCCGCGTGTACAACCCCGATATCGGCGATGGGCGCGGCTTCACCTTTGCGCAGCTGCGCGACCGCGACGACCGGCTGATGGACCTTGGCACCAAGGGATCGGGGCAGACGCCGTGGAGCCGCTTCGGCGACGGGCGGCTGACGCTGAAAGGCGGCGTGCGCGAGGTGCTGGCGACCGAGATGCTGGAGGCGCTGGGCGTGCGCACCTCGCGCAGCTTCTCGCTGATCGAGACGGGCGAGGCGCTGGAACGCAACGACGAGCCCTCCCCCACCCGGTCAGCGGTGCTCGTGCGGCTGAGCCATAGCCACATCCGCATCGGCACGTTCCAGCGGGTGGCCTATGCCCGCGACGAGGAGGCGATGCGCCGCCTGGTGCGCTACGTGCTGGCGAACCTTCATGGCGAGGATGGCGAGGATCCGGTGCGGCTGCTGGAGCTCGTCGTGGCGCGCACTGCCGAGCTCGCCGCGAGCTACATGGCGGCGGGCTTCGTCCATGGCGTGCTGAATTCCGACAACATCAACGTCACCGGCGAAAGCTTCGACTATGGCCCGTGGCGGTTCGCGCCGACGTGGGACCCGGAGTTCGTCGCGGCCTATTTTGATGCCGCGGGGCTTTATTCCTTCGGGCGGCAGCCGCAGGCGATCCATTGGGACGTGATGCAGCTTGCCGCGTCGCTTCGCCTGCTGGCCGAGGCGGAGCCGCTGATCGCAGCGCTGGACGGGTTCGGCCCCGCCTATCAGCCGGCGGTGACCCGTGCCTTGCTGTGGCGGATGGGACGCGAGCCGCGCGAGCCCGAGGCTGACGTGGCCTTCATCCAGACGACCGAGCGCGCGTTGCGCGAGACCGGCGTCGGGATCAACGATTTCTTCTTCGACGTGTTCGGCCAGCCGCTGCCGCCGAGCTATGGCGCGGAATGGGACGAGGTGCGCGCCGGGCTCGACGCGCGGCGGCTGCGCGCCGGGCGGGACCATCCCTATTGGTCCGGCGAGCCGTGCGGGATGCAGATCAACGAGGTGGAGGCGATCTGGGATGCGATCGCGCAAGGCGACGACTGGAGCGCCTTCAACGCCAAGGTCGCGGCGATCCGCACGATGGGCGAAGCGCTGCGATGAACCGTCCGCGGCGGGCGCGCCTTGTCTGGCCGTAAAGAACCAACGTAAGGACAAAAGGAAGGATTGCCCGCTATACGCCGGGCGAACGCTAGAGGTCTGATCCGTGAGCGAGTTGGTTTCCCTCGAGCCCGCCACCGGCGCCGAATTGTGGCGCGGGGCGATCGGCGACGTGGACGCGGAAGTCGCCGCCGCGCGTTCCGGCTGGTCGACCTGGGCGGCGCGGCCGCTGACCTTCCGGATCGAGACGATGCGCCGCTTCGCCAACGTGGTGCGGCAGCGGCACGAGGCCTTCGCCGACATCATCGCGCGCGAGACCGGCAAGCCGCTGTGGGAAGCGCGCACCGAAGTCGACAGCGTGATCGCCAAGGTCGACATTTCAGTCTCGGCCTATTCCGAGCGCTCCGCGCAGCGGCGGCTGGACGCGCCGATGGGATCGCGCATGGCGCTGCGCCACAAGCCGCACGGCGTGCTGGCGGTGCTGGGCCCGTATAATTTCCCGGCGCATCTGCCGAACGGCCACATGGTGCCGGCGCTGATCGCGGGCAACGCGGTGGTCTTCAAGCCATCGGAAAAGACGCCGGCGACGGGCGCCTTCCTGATCGACTGCTATCGCGCGGCCGGCGTGCCGGAGGAATGCGCGCGGCTCGTCATCGGCGGGCCGGACGAGGGGCGCGCGCTTTCCGGGCACGACGGGATCGACGGGCTGCTCTTCACCGGATCGGCGCGCACCGGGATCGCGCTCAACCGCGCCTTCGCCGAAAAGCCCGAGAAGATCCTGGCGCTGGAGATGGGCGGCAACAACCCGATCGTGGTGTGGGACACGCCCGATCTTTATGCCGCGGCGGTCATCATCATCCAGTCCGCCTTCACAACGGCGGGCCAGCGCTGCACCGCCGCACGGCGGCTGATCGTCGACGAGAAACTGTGCGAGCCGCTGATCGAGCAGGTCAACGCGTTGCTCTCGCGCCTGATCGTCGGCGCGCCGCATGACGACCCTGCCCCCTTCATGGGCCCGGTGATCGACAATGAGACCGCAGACCAGCTGACCGAAAGCTTCCTCGCGCTGCTGATGCGTGGCGGGCGGCCGGTGCGCCATCTGCAGCGCCCGGTGGAGGGGCGGCCGTTCCTGCTGCCCGGCATCATCGACATGACCGACGTGAGCGAGCGGCCCGATATCGAGCTGTTCGGCCCGATCCTGCAACTGGTGCGGGTGGATGATTTCGACGCCGCGATCGCGGAGGCGAACAACACCCGCTACGGGCTGTCCGCCTCGCTGATCAGCCAGACGCCGGCACTGTACGACCGCTTCTGGGCCGGCGCGCGGGCGGGCATCGTCAACTGGAACCGCCCCACCAACGGCGCCTCCTCCTCTGCCCCGTTCGGCGGCGTCGGCTGGTCCGGGAACCACCGGCCGAGCGCCTATTACGCGGCCGATTATTGCGCTTATCCCGTAGTATCGAACGAAGCCGAGGCCGCGCGCGCCTCGATCGGCATCGGCCTGCGCGACGCCTGAGACGGGAAACCGGGGCGGCGGTTCTCCGTTTAGGACGGATGCGAAACCTTTCCTGCGCGATTGCGCTTGCCGTGGCGCTGGCCGCCTGTTCGTCCGAACCCGACCGATCGAATGAGACGCTGCCGGCCGACGGGCCTGCCGCGGACGTGACGGCGGCGCCGGTCCCCTCGCCGGCGCCGACGCCGGTCGTGAGCGCGAGCCCCACCGCAGCGCCTTCGCCGGATGTGACGCCAGTGGCGGGCAAGACGCTGGCGCTGGAGGGGCTCGGCGCGTTGCGGATCGGGGAAGCGGTGCCGCGCGGCAGCGGCTGGGCGGAGCGCGGGGCGCAGATCGACGAGGGGTGCCGCACGGTCAGCTCGCCCGACTATCCTGGCGTCTATGCGATCGTGACCGAGGGCAAGGTGCGGCGGATCACCGTGGGACAGCGATCCGACGTGAAGCTGATTGAGGGCATCGGCATCGGGACGCCCGAACGCGAGGTGCGCCAGGCGTTCGGCGGCTTCCGCGCCGAGCCGCACAAATATGAGGACCGGCCGGCGAAGTATCTGACCGCGCCCAATGCGGCGAGCGGCGATCCGGCGCTGCGTTTCGAGATCGGGCAGGACGGCAAGGTCAGCCTGATGCACGTCGGGACGATGCCGGTTCTCGGCTATGTCGAAGGGTGCGCCTGATCCGACCTTCGCCATAGGGAATAGCTGACCTACGCCTGCGCGAAGGATCGCTCGGTTGCCGGCCGTCGCGGCAGGCTTCATCTCCCTGAGGATGGCAAGCCTTCTCGATCCCGATGCGCGTGGACGCGTCATCCTCGTCGGTGCGGGTCCGGGCGACCCGGGCCTCCTTACGGTGCGCGCGGTGGAAGCGCTGAAGGCGGCGGATGTCGTCGTGCATGACGGGCTGATCGACTCGCGGGTGCTGGATCTGGCGCCAGCCGATGCGCATCGCATTTCCGTCGCCAAGCGCCGCGCGCGGCACACGTTGCCGCAGGAAGCGATCAATGCGTTGATCGTGGCGCATGTGCGCGCCGGCAGCGTCGTCGTCAGGCTGAAGGGCGGCGACCCGTTCATCTTCGGGCGCGGCGGCGAGGAAGTGGAGGCGGTGCGCGCCGCGGGCCTGCCGGTGGAAGTGATCCCCGGCGTCTCGGCGGCGCTTGGCTGCGCGGCGGAAGCGATGCTGCCGCTCACGCATCGCGATCATTCGAGCGCGGTCAGCTTCGTTGCTGGCCAGTGCAAAGGGCTGAGCGACCAGGACTGGTCCGGCCTTGCCGGCCAGGGGCGCACGCTGGTGATCTACATGGGCGTCGCGACGGCGGAGACGATCGCCGACAAGCTGATGGCCGATGGCGTCGCGCCGGACATGCCGGTGGCGGTGCTGGAGAAAGGCACCCTCCCCGGGCACCGCGCGCTGAAGACGCTGCTGGCGGACCTGGGGCCGATGGTGAACCGCGAGGGCGTCGCGAGCCCGGCGATCATCGTCGTCGGCGAAGTGGTGGAATTGAGCGATGCCGAGGACCGGCTCGCAGGATGGGCGCGTGCAGCGGAGTCGATGAACGCATGAAATTGCTGACCGGAAACGATCTGGCGACGGGGGACGTGACGTGGTGGACCGGCGATGGCTGGTCTCGCCATGTCGAGGATGCGGTGGACGTCGGCGACAAGGGCGAGGCGATCGCCACGGCCGAGGAAGGCGCGCGGCGGGTGAATGGGCCGTATGTGATCGACGCGACCGAGACGCCCGAGGGGCCGCGGCCGGCACATATCAAGGATCGCATCCGCGCGCTGGGGCCGACGGTGCGGCCTGACCTGACGTTGAAGCCGGCGGATGCGAACGCCGGCAGCTGGGTGATCTGATCGCCGGGTGATGGGAATAACGCCGCTGCGCCCCAAGGGACCGCAGGCGGCATTTGTGGACCGCTGCTGATGTATCAATACGACCAATATGATCAGTCGATCGTCGACGCCCGGGTGGAGGAATTCCGCGACCAGGTGAAGCGTCGGCTCGCCGGGCAGATCACCGAGGACCAGTTCAAGCCGCTACGGCTGATGAACGGCCTCTATCTGCAGCTGCACGCCTACATGCTGCGCGTCGCGGTGCCGTACGGCACACTCGACAGCCGGCAGATGCGGATGCTGGGGCATATCGCGCGCAAGCACGACCGCGGCTACGGCCATTTCACCACGCGCCAGAACATCCAGTACAATTGGATCAAGCTGGAAGACGCGCCCGACATCCTCGCCGAGCTGGCGACTGTCGAGATGCACGCCATCCAGACCAGCGGCAATTGCATCCGCAACATCAGTTCGGATCAATATGCCGGCGCCGCCGCCGACGAGGTGACGGACCCGCGCCCGTGGGCCGAGCTGCTGCGCCAGTGGAGCACGTTCCACCCGGAATTCAGCTACTTGCCGCGCAAGTTCAAGATTGCCGTGATCGCGGCGCCGGAGGATCGCGCGGCGATGCGGCTGCACGATATCGGCATCGAGCTGGTGGAGCGCGACGGCGTGCTCGGCGGGCGCGTGTTCGTGGGCGGCGGCATGGGCCGCACGCCGATGATCGCGCCGGAGATCAAGGACTTCGTCACGGCGGACGATTTGCTCAGCTACGTCGAGGCGTGCCTGCGCGTCTACAATCGCTACGGCCGACGCGACAATATCTACAAGGCGCGGATCAAGATCCTGATCCACGAGCTGGGCGCGGATGAATATCGCCGCCAGGTGGAGGAGGAATTCGCCCATGTGAAGACGCTGGGAATCGATCCCCCGGCGGCGGAGCTGGAGCGGATCAGCGCCTTCTTCGCGGCGCCCGCGTTCGAGGCGGGCGCTTCCGAGGAGATCGACCGCAGCGACCCGGATTTCGCGGTGTGGCTGGACCAGAACGTCCGCGCGCACAAGGCGCCGGGCTATGCCATCGTCAACATCTCGCTGAAGCCGGTGGGCGGCATTCCGGGCGATGCCTCGGCTGACCAGATCGAAGTTATGGCGGACCTGGCCGAGCGTTATTCGTTCGACGAGCTGCGCGTGACGCATGCGCAGAACATCGTCCTGCCCCACGTGCGCAAGGCCGATCTTTACGCCGTGTGGCAGGCGCTGACCGAGGCTGGCCTCGCCGAGGCGAACCTCGACCTCATCAGCGACATCATCGCCTGCCCGGGCCTCGATTATTGCAGCCTCGCCAATGCACGATCCATCCCGGTGGCGCAGAAGATCGCGACGCGCTTCAGGGATCTCGACCGGCAGCGTGACCTTGGCGAGCTCAAGCTCAAGATCTCCGGCTGCATCAACGCCTGCGGCCACCATCATGCCGGCCACATCGGCATCCTGGGCGTCGATCGTAAGGGCAAGGAGAACTACCAGTTGCTGCTCGGCGGATCGGGCGCGGAGGACGTGAGCCTCGGCAAGATCACTGGCCCGGGCTTCGACGAGGACGGCATCGTCGATGCGATCGAGCGCGTGACCGACAAGTTCGTCGCGGTGCGCGAGCCGGGCGAGCGCTTCCTCGACACCTATCGCCGCGTCGGCTTCGACGCGTTCAAGGAGGCGATCTATGGATAACAATCTCCTGCGCTTCCGCGACGACGAGGCGCATGACGAGCCGGCGATCACGCTGGACGCCTTCCTCGAAGGACAGACCAACGCCGGCGCGGTGCGGATCGAGGCGGGCGATGACGCACGCGCGCTGCTGCCGCACATGGGCCAGCTGGCGCTGGTCGAGGTGAGCTTCCCGACGTTTCGCGACGGGCGCGGCTATTCCGCCGCGCGGGTGCTGCGTGAGGCGGGCTATACGGGCGAGCTGCGCGCGGCCGGGGACGTGCTGGTCGACCAGATCCCGTTCATGCGCCGCTGCGGCTTCGACAGCTTCGCTCCGCAAGCGCCGATCGATCCGGACACGCTGAAGCGCAGCCTGGAGCGCTACGATTATCATTACCAGGCCGCGGCCGACGCCGCGGTGCCAGTGTGGAAGCTGCGCCATGGCTGAGGCCGCGCGGCGCCTCGACATGATCGACGTCGCACCCGCCTTCACCCAGGCGGATGCGGCGGCGATGGAGGCGCGCTTCGCCGGCGTCTCGACGCAGGACATGCTGCGCGAGCTGCTGACGGGCGAGCTGAAGGGCCGCATCGCGGCGGTTTCGTCGTTCGGTTCGGAATCGGCCGTGCTGCTTCACATGGTGGCGCAGGTCGACCGCGACGTGCCGGTGATCTTCACGAACACCCAAAAGATGTTCGGCGAAACGCTTGAATACCGGGACGATCTTGCCGAGCGCCTCGGTTTCACCGAGCTGCGCGTCTATCGCCCCGACCCACGGATCCTGGCGGCGAAGGACGGCAATGGCCTTCGCTGGTCCTATGATCCCGACGGCTGCTGCGAAATCCGCAAGGTGGAGCCGCTGCGCCGCGCGCTGCTGCCGTTCGGCGCCTGGATCTCGGGCCGCAAGGGCTTCCAGTCGGCGACCCGTGCCGCGCTGCCACGGTTCGAGATCGACGACGGCCGTCTGAAGCTCAACCCGCTGGCGGATTGGGACAAGGCGCGGCTGGAGGCCTATTTCGCCGAGCACGAACTGCCGCGCCACCCGCTGGAGGCGGACGGCTACCCCTCGATCGGGTGCAAACCCTGCACGTCCAAGGTGCTGCCGGGCGAAGACCCACGCGCCGGCCGCTGGCGCGGCTGGGAGAAGGTGGAATGCGGCATCCACGTGCCCGAGAAGCCGGGCGAGGAACCGGTGTTCTGATGGCGCCGCCGGTCGGGGAGATTGCCCCCGCCGGGCGCCGCGACGCGCGAAGCAGAAGAAGCGGGATCCCAGACCAAGCCCGGGATGAGGGTGGCGCCTAGTAGCCGGCGTAGTCGCTGAAGCGGGTGACGCTGGGATCGAACTTCATCGTCACCTTGCCGGTCGCGCCGTGCCGCTGCTTGGCGATGATCAGTTCGGCGAGACCGTACACGCGCTCCATGTCGCTGGCCCATTGCGCGTGATCCTCGAAGATCTTGGCCGCGTCTCCCTCGGTCGGGCGCTTGGGCTCCTTCGCCGCGACGTAATAATCCTCGCGGAACACGAACCAGACCATGTCGGCATCCTGCTCGATCGAGCCGGATTCACGAAGATCGGACAGCTGCGGGCGCTTGTCCTCGCGCTGCTCCACCGCACGGCTGAGCTGCGACAGCGCGAGCACGGGGACGTGGAGATCCTTTGCCAGCGTCTTCAGACCACGGCTGATTTCGGAGATTTCCTGCACGCGATTGCCGTCGCTCGCCTTGCCACTGCCTGAGAGGAGCTGGAGGTAATCGACGATAACCAGGCCGATTTCGTTGTTGTGACGACGCTGGAGGCGGCGGACGCGGGTGTGGAGTGCGCTGATCGAGAGACCGCCGGTGTCGTCGATGAAGAGCGGCAGGTTCTCGAGGTCCGCGGCTGCGGCGGCGAGCTGGTGGAACTCGGCGCGGCTGATGTCACCGCGGCGCAGCTTTTCCGAGGTGATGCGCGATTGCTCCGCCAGGATACGCGTCGCCAGCTGATCGGCGGACATTTCGAGGCTGAAGAAGGCGACCTTCGCGCCGATCGATTCGCTCGGCGCAATGCCGGCCTTCATGTCCATCATCCAGCGCTGCGCCGCGTTGAAGGCGATGTTGGTGGCAAGCGACGTCTTGCCCATGCCGGGGCGGCCGGCGAGGATCATCAAGTCCGACCGGTGCATGCCGCCGATGCGGGCGTTCACCGTGTCGAAGCCGGTGGTGATGCCCGAGACCTTGCCGCCCGAATTGAGCGCCGTCTCGGCCATCTTCAGCGCAACCTTGGTGGCCTGCGCGAAGCTCTTGATCGCATTCTCGGTCGTGCCGTCGGCGGCGACCTTGAAGAGTTCTTCCTCGGCGAGTTCGATCTGGGCGCGCGGGTTCACCTCCTCCGAGGTATCCATTGCGCGCTCCACCAGCGTGCGCCCGACCGTCACCAGCGAGCGGAGCATGGCGAGATCGTAGATCTGCTGCGCGAACTGGCGCGCGCCGATCAGGCCCGCGCCTGAGCCGGTGAGCTGCGCGAGATAGGCCGGGCCGCCAAGCTCGCGCATCCCCTCGTCCGCCTCGAACATCGGGCGCAGCGTGACTGGGGTGGCGAGCATGTCGCTGGCCCGCAGCGTCTTGATCGCGGCGAAGATGCGGCCGTGGACCGGCTCGTAAAAATGCGCCGGCTCCAGCCGATCGACGATGTCGTCGGCAAGGCGGTTGTCGATCATCATCGCACCCAGCATCGCGGCCTCGGCCTCGACATTGCGGGGCAGGTGGATCGGTTCGGCCGGGGCCGGTTGCGGGAATGCCAGAGTCGCCATCAGGCGGCTGCTTCTACCCGCGCAACCGGCAAACGGAAACCGGGGCAGCCTGTGGATTACGAGAATTGTCGCCGCGGCGATTGGTCTCTATCGCAACAAGATGGCCGATCCGCGGATCATCGATGTCGAACTGGACGAGCGCACCATCCTGTGGCGATCGGCCGATATCGAGCAGGAACGGCGGATCGCGATCTTCGATCTGATCGAGGGCAACCACTTCGCGCCGCAGAAGCAGCATCCCGATGGCTATGCCGGGCCGTACCGGCTGGCGCTGTCGGTCGAGGAAGGCCGGCTGGTGATGCAGATCAAGCGCGAGGACGGCACGCCGCTCGAGGCGCATATTCTCGGCATGGGACGGTTCCGCCGGCCTATCCGCGATTATTTCGCTATCTGCGACAGCTACTTCCAGGCGATACGTCAGGCGACGCCGCAACAGATCGAGACGATCGATATGGCACGGCGGGGGATCCACAATGACGCGGCGGCGCTGCTGAAAGAGCGGCTGGAGGGGAAGATCGACGTCGATTTCGACACGGCACGGCGGCTGTTCACGCTGATCTGCGTGCTCCACATCAAGGGCTGAGACACATGTACGGGCTGGGCCGATGGGCGCTGATCGTGGTCGCCCTGTGCACGGCGACGTTCGCCGCGTGGCAGGCGGCGGCGCAATGGCGGCCGTCGGTGGACAAGTTCCCGGTGCAGGGGATCGACGTCGGCGAAGCGAATGGCGCGATCGAATGGCCGGTGGTCGGCGGGCGGGCGGACTTTGCCTATGCCACCGCCACTTATGGCGCAAAGCGGCGGGACGCGCGGTTCGAGGAGAATTGGGAAGGCATTGGTGCGGCCGGGCTGCGGCGCGGCGCGGTGCACGTATGGTCGCTGTGCCAGCCGGGCGAGGCGCAGGCCAACGCCTTCAACACGATCGTGCCGCGCGACGATGCCGACCTGCCGGCGGCGATCGACTTCGATTATCGCGAGGATTGCGCCGCGCGCCCGGCACGCAGCGCGCTGGTGGAGGAGATCGCCAAGGCCGCGGCGATCATCGAGGCGCATACCGGAAAGCCGGTGCTGCTGCGCGTATCGCGTCGGTTCGAGCGGGATTATGACCTATCCACTGCCCTGCCCCGCACGATCTGGGCGGCGGGGAATTTCTTTCCGCCCGATTATGCCGCCCGGCCGTGGCGGATGTGGCGGGCGAGTGACATGCGGCGGATCGACGGGATCGACGGGCCGGTGAACTGGAATGTGGCAGCACCATGAGTGACAAAATGACGGACGAAGCGACGCGGCTGATCGCGCTGGCGCGGGAGGCGGCGCGCCATGCGCATGCGCCTTATTCCAACTTCGGCGTGGGAGCGGCGGTGCTGCTGGCGGATGGCACGGTGGTGACTGGTGCCAACTTCGAGAATGCGAGCTACGGCCTGTCGCTGTGTGCCGAGACGGTGGCGATCGCCAGCGCCAGCGCGCAGGGGCGACTGAGCGACGTGGTCGCGATCGGGGTGATCGGCGGCGTGATCCGCGACGGTGCGGTGACGGGCAGCGACGTGGTGCGCCCGTGCGGCAGGTGCCGCCAGGTGATCAACGAAGCCGCCCAGATCGGCGGCCGCGACGTGCGCGTGCATTGCGCAGGCGCACAAGGCGATGCGGTGAACAGCTACACGCTGTCGCAGCTGCTGCCGGATGCGTTCGGGCCGGCGGACCTGGGGATCGGCGCCAAGGGCTGAGCTCAGCCACGGAACCGGCCGAGGCGGGGGTGCCCCCCCGCCCCGCCCCGGATCAGCCCAGTGCGTCGGCGCTTGCGTCGCCGAGGTCGCTGCCGCCGTCGACGTTGATGATCGCGCCGGTGACGTATTTCGCCGCCGGGCTCGACAGCCACAATGCGGCTTCGGCGATGTCGGCCTTCGTGCCGTAATCGCGCAGCGCCAGGCGCTTCTTGATCTGGGCCTCGCGCGCCGGATCGCCGCCGAGACGCTTCATCCCTTCGGTATCGCCGATCGGGCCGGGCGAGATGCCGTTCACGCGGATGCCGGCAGGGCCCCATTCGAGCGCGAGGCACTTGGTAACCATGTTGACGCCGGCCTTGGCGGCGCAGGCGTGGATCTGGAACGCCGACGGTTGGACCGCCTGGCCGGCGGTGATCGCGATCAGCGAGGCGCCCGGCTTCGCCAGGTGATCGTAGCTCGCGCGGAAGACGTTGAACGTGCCGAGCAGATCGATGTCGACCACCGTCTTGAAGGCGTTGGCCGAGAGCTTCACCGCCGGCGCGAGGAAGTTGCCGGCCGCGCCCGAGATCAGCACGTCGATCGGGCCGAATTTGCCCGTCGCCTCGGCATAAGCGGCCTCGAGACCGGGATAATCGCGCACGTCGCAGGCGATGCCGATCGCTTCGGCGCCGGTTTCGCGGATGCCGGCGGCGGCGGCCTCGATCTTGTCAGCGCTGCGGCTGAGCACCGTTACCTTCGCGCCTTCCGCGGCAAAACCGTGGGCGATGGCGAGGTTGATCCCGCTCGATGCCCCCGCGACGAAGACGTGCTTGCCCGCATACCGACCGGCCATGATCCTCTCCCTTTTCTTACCATAACATCAGTTACGGCAGCGATGCCGTGAACCGCGCGCAAGCGCAAGAGGCAAGCCTTGCCGCGGGGGGAGGCACAAGCTAGCGATGCTGCGGGAGCGAAGAGATGCAGTCGGAAGCGCGCGAGACCCTGACCTGGGAGGAGGTGGACGCACTCGCCGATCAGGTGGTTGCGGCCGGCGTGCGCGCGCACCTGCCCTTTGTTGCAGCGCAAAGCGACATTGGCGATCCGGCCCCGATGGCCGACCGCAACGGCAAGGCTTATGCCGAGCGCATGCCGTGGGTGAAGAGCGTGCCCAATTACTGGCGCAACCGCAGCCTCGCGCTGCGTGCCAGCTTCCTCCATGCCGCGCGCGTCTTCGCCGAGCCGATCTGGTATGCCGACGGACAGCTGGGATCGTGGCGGCCAACCAGAATGCTGGAGGCGATCGATTGCGCCCGGGTGACGCAGGAATTCGGCTTCACCGGCGCGCTGATCGCCCCGGTCCATCTGGCCGGTGGGAAGGTTGGCACGGTGCTGTGGGTGGCGAACGAGCCGATCGACATGAAGGCGACGTTCGACGCGCACGCCGCGGAGCTTTTCGCGCTCGCCTTCCGCTTCCTCGGCGCCCACGCGGAACTCACCTCGAACGGCAAGCGGACGCCGCCGGGACAGCTTTCCGCGCGCGAGGCGCAGTGCGTGCGCTGGGCGGCGGCGGGGAAGACCAACGCCGAGATCGGGACGATTCTGTCGCTGTCGGTTTCCACCGTGCGATTTCACCTGCGCAATGCGGCGGAGAAGCTGGGCGCGACGACGCGCGCGCGGATGATCCAGATCGCGACTGGCCACGGGTTCCTGGGACCGCACGCCTGACGCCCCTGCCCTGCGCGACCTTGGCCTGACGCAATGGTCAGCTTGGAGGCGGCGCGGCGTGCGGGCATGATGCCGGCATGGAGAGCCTGAACAGCGCAGACGCGCGCGCCTTTCGTGACGAGGTGCGCACCTTCCTGTCCGAGAAGCTGACGCCGGAGCTGCGCCGCGGCGCCCGGCGCGGGACCAGCGTGTTCCTGCATCCCGACATTGCCGATGCCTGGCAGCGGATCCTGCACGCGCAAGGGTGGGCCGCACCGGACTGGCCGGTCGAATATGGCGGCACCGGCTGGAACGAGATCCAGCGTTACATCTGGGCGGAGGAATATGCCCGCGCCCACGCCCCCGGCCTGTCGCCGATGGGGCTGAAGATGGTGGCGCCCGTCATCATGCATTACGGATCGCCCGAGCAGAAGGCGACGTTGCTGCCGCGCATCCTGTCGGGCGAGGATCGCTGGTGCCAGGGCTATTCGGAGCCCGGCTCCGGTTCGGACCTCGCGTCGCTGAAGCTGCGCGCGGTGCGCGACGGCGACGATTATGTGCTGAACGGCTCCAAGATCTGGACGACGCACGCGCATTTCGCGAACCGCATGTTCTGCCTGGTGCGCACCAGCACCGAAGGACGCCCACAGACCGGCATCACCTTCCTGCTGCTGGAGATGAAGACACCGGGCATCACCGTGTCGCCGATCCACACGCTGGCCGGCGAGCATGAGTTCAACCAGGTGTTCTTCGACGACGTGCGCGTGCCGGTGAGCGGCCGCCTTGGCGCGGAGAACGACGGCTGGACCGTGGCGAAGCACCTGCTGACCTTCGAGCGATCCGGCCGCTATGCGCCGGGACTTGCGGCATCGCTCGACATGATCCGCGAGGCCGCGGAAGCGACCGGATGGCTCGAGCACGAGGGCAACCGCGAGCGGCTGGCGCGCGAGGCGATCGCGGTGGACGCGCTGCGTGCAATCGAGCTTGCCGGCCTCGAAGGCGGCGGCCCGGCGGATGCGGTACGCCCGTCGATGCTGAAGGTGCTGGGCACCGAAGCCTCGCAGCGCATCGACCTGCTGGCGCTGGAGATCGCCGCCGGTTGGGTAGGCGACATCGACGATGCGCCGGACGCGATCGCGATCGCGATGCCGAAGTATCTGAACAACCGTGCGTCCACCATCTATGCCGGATCGAACGAGATCCAGCGGGATCTGATCGCGCGGGTGGTAGTGGATCAGGCAGCCTGAGAGCCCGCCGGCGGGAGGAGCGGATAGACCCCCTGCCCCCGCCGGCGGGTGGGGGTGTGAATAACAAGCGTCCCGGCCGGAGCCGGTGACGCTTTAGCCGCCTATGCTGCCGCCTTCGCGCGGGCGGGCGCGGGGTTCGAGAACTCCATGCTGTCGTCGACCGAGCCGAAACGCAGCGCCATCACGTCCAGCGCATAATTCTGGTTGAGCTTCCACGGCTTGCGGTTGCCCTGCTTGGGCAACTGATCGGCCACGCGCTGGATGTAGCCGGAGCTGAAATCGACGAACGGCTCGGGCGTGATCGTCTCGTCGCCGACGCGCGGCGTTGCCTGACGCAAGCCACGCTTCTTCATCGTGTTGAGGACGCGGCACATATACATGGCGACGAGATCTGCCTTCAGCGTCCACGAGGCATTGGTGTAGCCGAAGGTGAAGGCGAGGTTCGGCACGTCCGAGAACATCATGCCCTTGTACTGGAGCGCCTTGCCGAGGTTCACCGGCACGCCGTCCACCACCGGGCTGATGCCGCTGAGGAGCTTCACCTCGAGCCCGGTAGCCGTGACGATGATATCCGCCGGCAGTTCGCGACCCGACGTCAGCAGGATGCCATTGGGCGTGAACCGCTCGATCGTGTCGGTGACGACATCGGCGCGGCCAGCCTTGATCGTATCGAACAGATCGGCGTCCGGCACGAGGCACAGCCGCTGATCCCAGGGATTGTAGCGCGGGGTGAAATGGGTCGCGACGTCATAGTCGGGGCCGAGATGCTCGCGGACCTGATCGAGCAGCTTCTGCTTCACCTTTTCAGGCTTGGTGCGTGTCATCCGGTAGAAGATCATCCCCATGATGACGTTCTTCCACCGCGTCATGCCGTACGCCGCCTTGCTCGGCAGCTTGGCGCGCAGCCAGTTGGCGAGCGCATCCTGGCCGGGGCGCGAGACGACATAGGTGGGCGAGCGCTGCAGCATGGTGACGCTCGCGGCCTGCTTCGCCATTTCCGGCACCAGCGTGACTGCGGTGGCGCCGCTGCCGATTACCACCACGCGCTTGCCGCTGTAATCGAGATCTTCGGGCCAATGCTGCGGATGGACGATGCGGCCGCCAAAATCCTCCTGCCCCTCGAAATGCGGCGTGTGGCCGCGATCGTAATCGTAATAGCCCGAGCACATGTGGACGAAGTTGCAGGTGAACTGGACGGGACCGTCTGGGCCATCGGCGCTGATCGTCCAGCACGCGTCAGGCGTCGACCATTCAAGGCCGGTGACGCGGTGGCCGAAGCGGATGTTCCGGTCGATCCCGCCATCGCGCGCCGTTTCCTCGATATATTCGCGGATCGATGGCCCATCGGCGATCGACTTGGCCTTCGTCCAGGGACGGAAATTGTACCCCAGGGTGTGCATATCGCTGTCTGACCGGATGCCGGGATAGCGGAAGAGGTCCCAGGTGCCGCCCATCGCCTGGCGCGCTTCGAGGATGAGGTAGCTGCGGTCCGGGCAGCGTTCCTGCAGGTGATGCGCCGCGCCGATGCCGGACAGGCCGGCGCCAACAATGATGACGTCTACGTGCTGCTTCATGCGCGATCCTCTTCCTTGACGCGCATCGTATCGCATCAATCGGTTGCGGAAAAGGACCGATCGCCACCGGGGCGTCGGCGTAGTGCCCCGCCCATCATCACGGGCGGCGCACGATGCCTGACCTACCCTCAATAATCCTTCGAGTAGCGAAGCTCCGCGTTCGATCCGCCGAACGAGCCCGCCTGGGTGAGCAGGCTCAGCGACTTGGTGAGCGCGATGGTGAGCTGCGTCGCGGTGAAGCCGCGAGCGTCGGTCACGATCTCGATATAGATGTTGTCGGTGAGGTACTTGCCCGCCGCCAGCGCGCTGCCACGGCCGGTCGCTTCGTCCGCGCCGAGGATGCGCAGGCGATCGAAGCCGGTGGCGGAGCGCAGCTTGCCGAGCGGGTTCAAGCCGCCGCCCGAGCCGCGCAGCGAGTTGAGCGCTGCGGCTAGCTGGATCGCCTCGGTCGCCGACAGATTCTCCGGGTTGGTGCCGAAGAGCAGGCGGCTCAGCACCTCGTCCTGCGGCAGGCTGGGCGTGGAGGTGAAGCTGATCTGCGGGCGCTGGCCGGTGCCGGTGATGCTGATGACGAAAGTGGTACCCGCGTTGACCGTCGTCGCGCGGATATCGATCTCCGGATCCGTCAGCGGGCCGCCGACGAAGCGGATGCGGCCGCGATCCACCTCGAAGCGCTTGCCGGCGAAGGAATAGGTGCCGCGCACAATATCGAGCCCGCCACTGATCGTCGGGGCAGCGGAAGTGCCGCCGACGCGGATGTCGGCCTCCCATTCGCTTTCCAGCCCCATGCCGGAGACGAACAGGCGGTTGTCCGCACGGATCCGCATGTCGAGGCGGAACAGGCCCGGCGGAGATGCAGGCGGCGGGCGATCGGTGATGCGCGCCGGGCGAATGTCGCTCTTGCGACGCACGCCGGTGAGCTCGGGCACCTCGGCCGCGCCCTGACGGATGATCTCGTAGCGCGCCTCGGGGATGGTAAGATCGGCCTTGATCAGGCCGCCACCGCGCCCGTTGGTGATCGACACCGTGCCGGTGGCGGTGGCGCCGATCGAATCCGATCGGGCGAGCTGCGCATCGTTAAGACGCGCGTCGATCTGAAGCGGATAGCCCTGCTCCGCGGCGAGGCTGACATAGCCCTGTGCCTGGACGGTGCCGCTGCCGGCCCGCGCGGTGAGGCTGTCGAGCTGCAGCCGATCGTTATTGAAGCGCGCGCGGATCGCCATCTGCGACAGGCGCGTGCCGTACGTTTCATTGTCGTAGGTGAGCGCATCGGCGCGGATCACGCCGTTCAGCCGCGGCGCGGACAGGCGGCCGCCGAAATCAGCGGCGATCGCGATCGGGCCGCTGAGCTGCTGTTCCGGGAGCGCCGCCAGGCTGAACAGCACGCCCGACGGGCCATTGTAGCGGATGCCGCCGCTGAGCGGCGCGGCCATCAGGCGCGACACCCACGAACCGCCGGCGCCGAGCGGGCGAAGGAAAGCCTGCATCCGTCCGACGGTGGTCGGCCCGCGCTTGAACAGCGCGCGTGCTTCCGCGCCGTCGCTGACGAGGCGACCGGCGAAGACCACGTCGACCGGATCTGACACGGTGGCGAGGCTGGAGCGGGTGAAGCCGTTGATCGCCAGGCGCACATCGGCCTGCGGGAACGCACTGGCATTCGCCTGCGCGAAATCGAGGCTGCCGGTTGCCTTGCCGCCGATGCCGAGGTTCGGAACCAGCGCATTCGCGACCGAGAGATCGAGCGCATCGAGCCGCAGCTGCGCGGTGACGCCGCTGCCATAGGTGCCGGCGATCCGCGCACGGCCCTGATCGAACAGGATCTGCGTCGGCGCGAGGCGATAGGTGCCGTTGCTGGCGGTGATCCGCGCGGGGTTGCCGGTGCGGAAGTTGATCGCATTTGCCTGGCCCTGCAGCGCGACGAGATAGTCGTTGGGCGCAAGCCGGGCGTTGGCGGCGAGGCGGAACGGCACGCCGTTCGAGCCGGTGAACAGCGCCTGCGCCGTGCCGCGCCCGCCGGCATAGTTCACCTTCACCCGGCCAGTCTGGATCACCGTCGGGCCGTAGCGGAGGTCGGCGACCTGCGCGTCGGCGACCACCTGCGGCGTATCGTACAGCACGATGCTTGCCGTCACGAGGGCGCGGCCGATTACGAAATCGACGTCGCCCGGGATGGTGGCGGCATAGGCGCGGGCGTTGACGTCGGCGCGCTGGTATTTGCCCTGCGCGCCGAGCTGGACTGCACCCGTGAGGCCAGAGCCGGCGAATTGTACCCGGCCTGAGAAGGGCCCCGCCGCGGTCTGCACGACACGGCCGGAGAAGTTGACGCCGGCAAAGACGATACGCCGGATGTCGATCGCAAGTTGCGCGCCCGGCCGCACCAGAACGTCTGCGGTGAATGGGCCGTAGGTGGTGCCACCGGTCGCCGTCACCGCGTAGGCGCCGCCGCGCCCGACGATGCGCGCATTGAGATCGACGAGACCGACGCCGACCCCGGGCCGCGGGGCACGCAGCGTCACCACCGGCGCAGCAGCGCTGCCGGTGACGCGCGCGGACAAGGGACCGTATTGGTTCGAGTAAGCGTCTGCCGAGACGAGCACCGCGCCGGTATTGAGGTCGTACCGGCCCTGCCCGTTCGTCACGCGGAATTGCGGCGCGTTCACCTTCAGACTGCGGAAGGTGACGATGCCATCGGTATCATAGCCGAAGTTGCTGAAGATCGTGGCATTGCCGCCGAGGAAGCTGCGCACGCCATCGTTGAAGATCTGACGCGTCTGGATGCCGACCCGGCCGACGATGCCGAAGCCGCCGTTGGGCTTCGTCACCAGTTCGGCATCGGTGTTGAGATTGATGATGCCGACGCTTTCGACGCGGAAATTGTTGACCCGGCCCTTCAGCGCGCCGGTGTAGCGCCCCGTTTCCATGTTGGCGGCGACGATCGCGGTGGCATCGATCGTATCCGACCGGATCCGCAGATTGTCCGACAGGATGGTCGGCATGTCGATCGCGAGATCGCCGTCGATCCGCACATTGGTGGTCAGCCCGCCGAGCGCCGGGTTGAGGCCGCTGATCCGCCGCGCGCGGGCGTGCACCGGCACCATGATGCGATCGGCGTCGACCCGCGCGAGCCCCTCGGCATAAAGGTTCTCGACCGTGGTTTCGGCGAAGCCCAGCGCGGTCGCGCGGACCTTGTAATCGACGGTGGGCGTGGCGAATGCGCCGTTCAGGACGACGCGCGCGAGCACGTCGCGACCGCGCAGGTTAGGCGCTATCGCACCGGGGGTGAGCAGCTTCGCATCGACCGCGAAATTGCCGAACTGGCTGTTGGCGAAATCGAGGATGCCGCCAGCGTCGACCGCGAGCGCCGAGGAGGTGAGCTTGACGCGGGTATCGGCCCGGCGTTCTGCCAACGTAGTGTCAATCGCGACATCGAGCTGCGGCGCGGTGAGACGTTCGACCGGCCCCTCGAAATAGAGGCCGGGGCGCGTGGCGCCGCGAATCTCGATATGCCCGTTGCGCGCCGAGAGGTTCAGATCGGCGAGCCGTCCGGCGCCCAGCGTCGCGACGGCCTTGCCCTGCCACGACTTCCAGTCGCCGCGCCCGTCGATCGTGGCGGTGAGCGGCGCCTTGGTGCCGGCGAGGCCAGAGACGAGGCCGCCCGCCGGCGCGAACAGGCGCGCATCGATATCAAGCTTGTTCTCGTCCGGCACGGCATCGAGCCGGAGCTTCAGCGTGTCGCCGCCTGCGATGCCGGGCGCGCGCAATGCGCCAGCGTCCACCGTCAGCTGCGCGCGACGATCGGCGATGTGCGCCGCGCCGTTGATCTGCGCGATGTGGCGCTGCCCCGCGACCGCGGGCTCCATGACGAAGCGGGCGACGCGAAGCCGATCGATATCGATATCGAGATCGGGCAGCAGCGGCGCGTTGGGGTCACTCGGCTGCGGGATGAATTCGGGATTGCGCGTCATGGTGATGAGCTGGCTTTCCAGGCTCTTCACGTTGACGTGGTTGTTGATGAACGAGAACGGCCGCCAGTCGACATCGAGCCGCGGCGAGGAAATGAACACGCCCTTGGGATCGCTGACGCGCACGTCGCTGAGCACCATGCGGCCGTAGAGCGAGCCGTCGATCCGCCCGACCTTGATGTTGAGCCCGCCGGCGGTGCGGTATCCGCCGATCTGGTCCGCCACGAGGCGGCGGCCCGGATCGGTGTTGATGCCGAAGATGATCGCGACGAGCAGGAACAGGAGCACGAGCAGCGCGATCCCGATCCACTTCAGGATGCGCTGCCAGAGCGGCCGGTGAACGGTGACCTCCTCGGCCGGGACGGTCTGGGCGGTGTCCTGGGCCATCAGAATGCCTGACCGACGGAGACGTAGAGCGCGATCTTCGGATCACCCGGCCGCGGGTTCAGCGGTGTCGCGACGTCGACGCGCATCGGCCCGAAATTGGTGTAGAACCGCCCGCCGATGCCAGCGCCGAAGCGCAAGTCCGACGCCTTGGGGAAGGTGCTTTCATAGGCATTGCCGGCATCGATGAAGGGGACGATGCCGAAATTGCCGAAGCGGTAGCGCGCCTCGAGCGAAAATTCGTTGATGCTGCGGCCGCCGATCGGGCGCAGATCGGCGTAATCGATGTTGCCGTCCTCGTCGGGGATGAGCGTCGACACCGGTTCGAGCGGGCCGAGACGCTGATAGCCATAGCCGCGGACCGAGCCGCCGCCGCCGCCGTAATAGCGCCGCGAGGGCGCGATATCGTCGCGCGCGATGCCGAAGATCGAGCCGGCCCGTGCGCGCCCCGCGATAACGAGGCTGTCGCTGACCGGCACATAGGCGGTCGCCTCCACCATCGTGCGGGCATAGGGGCGCACCTCGCCCTGAACGGAGGTTTCCGGGCTGAGGTTGAGCTTCAGGCGATACCCCTTCGTCGGGTTGAGCAGATCGTTCGACGTATCCCACACGGCCTGCGTGGGGATTGCGGCGATGCCATAGGTGCGGCGGACGCGCTCGTTGCGCTCGAAGTCGAACACGCTTTCGTTGGTGAGGACGAGTTCGCCGCCGAACACATAGGTGAAACGCTTCTGCCAGATCGGCGTGGAATCGTATGACCAGCGCGCATAGGCCGTGCCGGTGAAGGCGTCGAACGCGTCATAGTTGGAGTGATCGGCCGTGATGCCGGCGGCAAAGGTGCGATCACGCTTGCCCGCATTCTGCCGCCGGAACGTGGCTGCCGCGCCCTGCTGCTGCGTACCGGCGACCGCGGCGAGAATGACAGCGCCTTCGGGCGGGAAGAGATTACGGTGCGTCCAGCCGCCGGCAAGCTTCACGCCCTCCCCAGTGCCATAGCCAGCGCTTCCGCCGAGGCTGCGCCACTTGCCCTTTGCCTGCTTGACCAGCAGATCCACCTGCTCGGTGCCGTCGGGCCCCGGCTGCCCCGTTCGCACCGGTTCCACGCCCACGCGATCGAACAGGCCGGTCGCGACCAGCGCCTCGCGCAGATCGTCGGCCAGGCGATTGTCGTAGAGCTGCCCCTGCTTGAAGCGCGGGAAGATCGAGAGGTGATCGAGATCGAAGACCGGATCGCCCTCCGTGCGCAGCCGACCGAACGACGAACGCGGGCCGGTTTCCACCGGAAGCGTGTAATCGCCCGTGAACGTCTCATCATCGAGCAGGATGTCGCGCTCACCCACCTTAACGAAGGGATAGCCGCGCTGCGGCAGGACGAGGCTGACGTTGGCCTCCGCACCCTGGATCCGGGCCGCCTCGATCGGATCACCGACCTTGAGCGGCAGCTGGGTGCGCACGAGGTCCGGCGGCACCGTCGGATCGGCGTCGACCGTGACCTTGGCCAGCGTGAAGAGCGGACCGGGCGTGGCGGCGATGACAACGCGCAGGCGGCCGGGCTCACCGGGAACCGCCTCCAGCGTGGAAGTGGCGACGCCATCATAATAGCCCATCGATTTCATCAGGCGGATGGCGAGCTGCGCATCCTCCTGGGCGCGGGCATTCACCTGCGTGGCGTTGGCGGCCTTTCCGTCGCCTTCCCGCAACGCCGACAGCGACTTGAACTCACCTTCCAGCCCAATATCCGCAAGGCCGCGGACTTCGGTTTCGTAGCGGATCTCGGGTGCATCCGCGCCGGCGACATCGGCGGCGGTCACCAGCGGAACCGTGTCGGTGCTGCTGAGCGGGGTGAGCGGCTGCGCCAGTTCGCCATCGAGCGGTGCCGGCGGCGGCATGGTGCCGGTCGGAACGATCGGGGCCGGCGTGGCGGCGGATGGCGCTGAAGTGGCGGGAGCGGACGTGATCGGTGGCTGTGCCGGCGTACTGGCGTCCGCCTGCATCGGCTCAAGCGGCGCATTGATATCGTTCGACAGCGGCGGGAGTGCGGCATCGAAGGTCGCATCGGGGACGATGGGGGCATTGCCCTGCGGATCAACCGCCGGCGTTCCCGGCACTGGCTGAGCGGACGTCTGGTTGTCGCCCGGACGTGGCTTCGGCGCATCCGGCCCCTGCGCCGGCGCGGTGCCGGGCTTTGCCATCTGTCCGCCGGCTGCCGTCGATGCCGCAAGCAACGCAGCAGCCAACCAGCGATGACACCCGGAATTGAACCCCACGCACTGCCCCTTCTCGTACCGGCGGGGCTGCATCTTTGGCTATACCCCCTCCGCTCCGGCTAACGATGCCACAGGCAAAAGGTTGCGATGACTACGTAATAATCCTCAACGACGAGGGGTGGAACGGCGCTTCGAAAGCGGTTACGGCCGTCACTATCGCCCAGCGTTTCAATAAGTTTCCGCGGTGTCGCGGCGCCGCGCTGGAGCGATCCTCATGCGGAGAAAGCAGCCCCCTTGCGGAGAACGGGATATAATGCATCGTCTGTTTGTTCAGCGCGGCGAGGCGGCTTGTCCGTTGATGAGAGCGACGGGCTGCGAGCGGGATTGATGCATCTGATGAACGGACGAGGGCTCGCCCTGGCGGGGGCGCTGGTGCTGGCCGCATGCAGCGGCGGAGAACAGGCAAGCGAAGGCAAGGGAGCGGGCGGACCCGGCGGGCCCGGGGGCGGGCCGGCGCAGGTCGGCTATGTCGTCGTCCAGCCGACGCGCGTGCCGCTGATCACCGAGCTGCCCGGGCGGACCGTCGCCTATCGCAGTTCCGAAGTGCGGCCGCAGGTGAGCGGCATCATCCAGAAGCGCTTCTTCAAGGAAGGGTCGGTCGTCCGCCAGGGCCAGCCGCTCTACCAGATCGACCCCAGCCTCTATCGCGCCGCCGCCAATGAGGCGCAGGCCAATGTCGCCAGCGCGAGCGCCACTGCGGAAGCCGCGCGGATCCGCGCCGAGCGGCTTCGCCCGCTCGCCCAGATCGAGGCGGTGAGCAAGCAGGATTACACCGACGCGGTCGCGACGCAGCGCCAGGCCGAGGCCGCGATCGCGCAGAACCGGGCACAGCTGGAAACGGCGCGCATCAACCTTCGCTTCACCACCGTGCCGGCGCCGATCACCGGGCGGATCGGGCGATCGATCTTCACCGTCGGCGCGCTGGTGACGACGAGCCAGGCCGATCCGCTGGCATCGATCCAGCAGCTCGACCCGATCTATGTCGATATTCAGCAATCGGCGGCATCGATGCTGCAGCTGCGCCGCGCGCTTTCTAGCGGCGGCGTGCTGCCGGCGACCGCCACGGTGCGGCTGAAGCTGCCCGACGGCGCCGATTACGGCGCGACCGGCGTGGTCGAATTCTCCGAAGTGGTGGTCGACGAGCAGACCGGCACGGTGACGATGCGTGCGCGCTTCCCCAATCCCAATGCACTGCTGCTGCCGGGCATGTTCGTGCAGGCTGTGTTCGCCCAGGCGATCGACGCAAGCGCCTTCCTGGTGCCGCAGCAGGCCGTCTCGCGCGATCCTCAGGGCAACGCCACGGTGTGGATCGTCGGGCCGAACAACAAGGCGGTTCAGCGCACCGTGAAGGCGGGCCGCGCGATCGGCGAGAACTGGGTCGTCACCGGCGGCCTTCGCCCGGGCGATAAGGTGATCACGCAGAGCACGGGCAATCTGCGTCAGGGCGCGGATCTGCGCCCGGTGCCGGCCTCGTCGCCGGAGATCGTGCGTCCGCCGTCGCCCGAACAGCTGAAGCAGCAGCAACAGCAGGCCAAGGGCAAGGCCGCCTAACGTGTCACGCATTTTCATTGACCGGCCGATCTTTGCCTGGGTGCTCGCGATCATCGTGATGATGGCGGGCGTGGGCGCGATCCTGTCGCTGCCGATCGCGCAATATCCCGACGTGGCGCCGCCGCAGGTGTCGATCCGCGCCACATATCCCGGCGCCAATGCCGAGACGATTGAGAATTCGGTCACCCAGATCCTGGAACAGCAGCTGACCGGCATCGACGGGCTGCTGTATTTCTCCTCCTCCTCCTCCTCGCGCGGCTCCGTCTCGATCACCGCCACCTTCGCGAAGGGCACCGATCCCGACATCGCGCAGGTGCAGGTGCAGAACCAGATCCAGCAGGCGCTGAGCCGCCTGCCGGCGCAGGTTCAGCAGCAGGGCGTGGTGGTGCGCAAGTCGAACCCCGACTTCCTGCTGATCGCGGGCGTCTATGACGCCAGCGACCAGATGACGAACCGTGACGTCTCCGACCTCATGGTCTCAACGCTGCAGGATCCGCTTGGCCGCGTGCCGGGCGTCGGCGACACCAACGTCTTCGGTTCGCAGTACGCGATGCGCATCTGGCTGGATCCGGCGAAGCTCGCCAGTTTCCAGCTGATGCCGGGTGACGTGATCAGCGCGATCCAGACGCAGAACACGGAAGTCGCGGCAGGCGAGATCGGCGGCCAGCCGATGCCGAACACGCAGATGCTGAACGCGACGGTGACGGCGCAATCGCGCCTGCAGACGCCGCAGCAGTTCCGTGACATCATCCTGAAGACGCTGCCCTCCGGCGCGACGGTGCGCGTCGGCGATGTCGCGCGCGTCGAGCTCGGCTCCGAAAGCTATAATGCGAGCAGCCGGATCAACGGCCATCCGGGCGCCGGCATCGCGGTGCTGCTCGCCCCCGGCGCCGATGCGCTAAAGACCGCGGAACTGGTGAAGGCGGAGATCGCGCGCGTCGCCAAGACCTATCCGCCGAACATGCGGGTAGCCTATTCGAACGATTCCACCGCGTTCATCAAGCTGTCGATCGACGAGGTGGTGAAGACGCTGATCGAGGCTATCATCCTCGTCATCATCGTCATGTTCGTGTTCCTGCAAAGCTGGCGCGCGACGCTGATCCCGACGATCGCGGTGCCGGTGGTGCTGCTGGGGACCTTCGCCGTCTTCTATCTCGCGGGCTTCTCAATCAACACGCTGACGCTGTTCGGCCTGGTGCTGGCGATCGGCCTGCTCGTCGACGACGCGATCGTCGTGGTGGAGAACGTCGAGCGGTTGCTCGAGGAAAACCCGGAGATGACGCCGCGCGAAGCGACGATCGAGTCGATGCGCGAGATTACCGTGGCGCTGGTGGCGATCGCGCTGGTGCTGTCGGCGGTTTTCCTGCCGATGGCGTTCTTCGGCGGATCGACCGGCGTCATCTATCGCCAGTTCTCGATCACCATCATCTCCGCGATGGTGCTGTCCGTGGCGGTGGCGATCATCCTCTCCCCGGCCCTTACCGCGACACTGCTGCGCCAGCGGCACGCCAAGAATGGCGACGGCGAGACGCCCAAGCGCAGCCGGTTTGCGTGGGTGAACGAGCGGCTGGAGCGTGCGCGCGACTGGTTCAACACCAGCTTCGAGCGCGGCACCGAGCGCTACGTGACCGCGGTGCGCCGCGTGGTGGATCGCAAGTGGCTGTTCGTGGCGGTGTATCTCGCCACCGTCGGCTTGCTGGCGGTGCTGTTCCTTCGCCTCCCGACCGGCTTCCTGCCGACCGAGGACCAGGGCGGCGTGATCGTGCAATATCGCCTGCCGGCCGGCGCGACGCTCGGCCGGACGATGCAGGTGCAGCGGCAGGTGGAGAAGTATTTCGAGACGTACGAGAAGAACAACGTGAAGACGCTGTTCACCGTCTCCGGCGGCGGTGGCGGCGGCGTCAGCGGGCAGAATACGGGCCAGGGCTTCGTCCAGCTGACCGACTGGGCCGACCGCAAGGGCAAGGAAAACTCCGCCGACGCGATCGTGGCGCGTGCCGCAGCGGCGTTCCGCGCCCTGCGCGACGCACAGGTGTTCGCGCTGGTGCCGCCGGCGATCCGCGGCCTCGGCCAGTCCGAAGGCTTCACGCTCGAGCTCCAGAACACCGGTGGGCTGAGCAAGGCTGAGTTCGCCGCGGCCCGCGACAAGCTGCTGGCGGCGGCCAATGCCGATCCGAAGCTGACCGGGGTGCGCCTCAGCGAACTGCCCGATATCGGCACGTTGCAGGTGAAGACCGATCCGCAGCGCATCGCCGCGCTCGGCATCTCGCAGACCGATGTGAACACAACGCTCTCGACCGCCTGGGGTGGCCGGTACGTCAACGATTTCGTCGATCGCGGGCGCGTGAAGCGCGTGTACGTGCAGGGCGACGCGCCTTATCGCGAGGCGCCGGACGACCTCTACAAATGGTTCGTGCGCGGGCAGAACGGGCAGATGGCGCCCTTCTCCAGCTTCGCGACCACCGGCTGGTCGCAGGCGCCGACCACCGTCTCGCGCTTCAACGGCATCGAATCGTTCGAATTCCAGGGGCAGAGCGCGGGCGGCAGCTCGGGCGACGCAATGGCGCGGATCGAGCAACTGGCCAGCCAGATCCCGGGGACGAGCATCGCCTGGGCCGGCATTTCCTATCAGCAACGGCTGTCGTCGGGACAGGCGCCGCTACTCTACGGCCTGTCGATCATCGTCGTCTTCCTGTGCCTTGCGGCGCTGTACGAGAGCTGGTCGATCCCGATCGCGGTGCTGCTCGTCATCCCGCTCGGCCTGATCGGTGCGGTCGCCTTCGTCACGCTGCGGGGGCTGACCAACGACGTCTATCTGCAGATCGGCCTGCTGACGACGATGGGCCTCGCGGCGAAGAACGCGATCCTGATGATCGAGTTCGCCGAGCAGGAAGAGAAGAAGGGCGCGCGGGTGATCGATGCCGCACTGACCGCCGCCCGGATCCGCCTGCGCCCGATCCTGATGACCAGCCTTGCCTTCATCTTCGGCGTGCTGCCGCTGGCGATCTCGACCGGCGCCGGCGCGAACAGCCGTATCGCGATCGGCACCGCGGTGATCGGCGGCATGCTGACCGCGACGGTGCTGGCGATCTTCTACATCCCGCTGTTCTTCGTGCTGGTGCGGCGCGGCTTCCGTGACACCATGGCACGGATGCGCGGGAAGGAGCCGGGCTACCACCCGCCGGCCGACGACAATCTGCCGCCCGGCGGCACGCCGCGCCTGGAGCAATCGTGATGCGCCGCCTTGTCCCGCTCCTTCTCGGCACGGCGCTGATCGGCAATGGCCTGGCGGCGTGCAGCATGGCGCCAAAATACGTCCAGCCGGCACTTCCGGTGCCGGCGTCCTGGCCGGTGGGCGACGCCTATCTGCGCCAGACCGAGGCGGCGCTGCCCAGCGTTTCCTATCGTGACATCTTCCGCGATGCGCGGCTGCAGCAGCTGATCGACCAGGCGCTGGCGAACAATCGCAACCTGCGCGCGTCGGTGGCGAACATTGAGGCAGCGCGGGCGCAATATCGCATCCAGCGCGCCGAGCTGTTCCCGCAGATCGACGTGGGCGGCGCCATCAACCGCCGCGAAGTAGGCGCCGCGGCGGCCGGCGGCGCCTTCACCGTCGGCGGGACGACCTACACCGCGCGGGCCGGCGTCAATGCGTTCGAGCTGGACCTGTTCGGCCGCGTGCGATCACTGAGCGACGCGGCGCTCAACCGCTATTTCTCGCAGGAGGCCGCGGCGCGCGCCGTCCGCCTGACGCTGACGGGTGATGTGGCGGGGGCGTGGCTGACCTATGCCGCGGATCAGAGCCTGATGAAGCTGGCCGAGGACACGGCCGCGATCGCGCGGCGGTCGGTGCAACTGACGCGCGCACGGGTGGAAGGCGGAATCGCGCCGCGCACGGACCTGCGGCAAGCGGAGCAAATCCTGGCCACGGCAGAGGCGAATATCGCCAGCCAGCGGACCGCGATCGCGCAGGACGTCAACGCGCTTCAGCTGCTGGTCGGCGCGCCGGTCGATCCGGCGCTGCTGCCCCGATCGATCGAGGAAGCCGCGGGCACGATCGCGGAGCTGCCGGCCGGCCTCGACAGCCGCGTGCTGCTGCGCCGGCCGGACGTGGTGCAGGCGGAATATGACCTGCGCGCCGCCAACGCCGAGATCGGCGCCGCGCGCGCCGCGCTGTTCCCGACGATCTCGCTGACGGGGCTGTTCAGCTTTGCGAGCACCGCCCTCTCCTCGCTGTTCACCGGCGGCGCGCTGACCAAGAATGTGAGCGCCGCGGCGGATTACCCGATCTTCCGCGCGGGCGCCGGGCGGGCGGGGATCGCACAGGCGACCGCGCTGCAGCGCGCCGCCCTCGCCACCTATGAAGGGACGATCCAGACAGCGTTCCGGGAAGTGGCGGACGCGCTGGCGCGGCGCGGGACGGTGAGCGAGGAGCTTGCCGCCAACGAGCGCTTCGCGAGCGCCGCGGCCGATACGTTCCGACTGACCGAAGCCCGCTATCGCGGCGGGATCGACACGTTCCTGACCAGCCTCGACGCGCAGCGGTCGCTCTACACCGCGCAGCAGATCGTGGTGCAGACCCGACTGGTGCGGGCGACGAACCTCGTCACCTTGTATCGCACGCTGGGCGGGGATTCGCAGCTGGAGACGACCGGGGGCGCGCCGTCGCTCACCGCGCCGCAGGAGCCGCAGCAACAGCCTTGACGCTCGCGATGGGCCATGAAAGTCTTTGCGGCATGGAATGGATCATGCCCGATCGCACGAAGATCGAGGCGAACGCGATCGTTCCAACGGGCGGCGATGTCCGCCTCGTCGCGGGCCGGACCGGGCCCGCACCCGCCGGATGGCTTGCCGAAAGGGCCTTATGACGCACCGTATCCGAGGGTTCCGCATTGCCGATCGCGACGCGATGATCACCTTTGCCAACAGCCTGCCGGATCATGACCTGCTGTTCCTTGGCCGCGACCTGAAGCATCCGCGGGTGATCGCGGCCTGGCTCGGCGCGGTCGCGGAGGGGTGGATCGACAGCCTGGTGGCGGAGGATGACGGCGTGATCGTCGGCACCGCCGCGCTGGTGCAGGATCCGCTGGGCTGGTCCGCACACGTCGGCGAGGTGCGGCTGCTCGTCTCGCACGAGCGCCGCGGCGTCGGGGTCGGCCGTGACCTGCTGGAGGCGATGTTGCGGGTCGCGCACGAACGCGGCCTCGCCAAGCTGACCGCCGCGATGACGCCGGACCAGCAAGGCGCGATCGCGCTCTTCGAGAGCCTTGGCTTCCGCAGCGAGGCGCTGTTGCGCAACCAAGTGCGCGATCGCACGGGCAATGCCCACGACCTGGCGATCCTCGCGTACGACGCGACGCGCACTGCCGCGGAACAGCGCGGCTCGAGCTTCGACATTAACTGATCCGGGAGCGGGCGCCGAACTTTGCATCTGGGTGCGCGTTGACCTTGTGATCCTTCAGGAGACGTTGCGCATGGCCAAAGCCGCCAGCGATCCGGCCGCACCGGCAAAGCCCCCCTCCCCGTTCCTGGCGCTGACGGAACTGCCGCGAGCATTGTTCGAGCTGGGTTCGCTGCCCTGGGCGGCGCCGCTGCTGGCGAGCGCGCCGCGCGGCGACGGCCATCCGGTGCTGGTGCTGCCGGGCTTCTCCACCTCCGACCGGGCAACGGCGGTGCTGCGCCATTACCTCGCGCGGCTCGGCTATGATGCGCACAGCTGGAACCTGGGCCTGAACCTCGGCCCGCGTGCGATAGGCCGGGAAGGCGAGAAGCTGGCGGCGCGGGTGAAAGAGATTCACAGCGCGACGGGACGCAAGGTGAGCCTGGTCGGCTGGAGCCTGGGCGGAATGATGGCGCGCGTGATGAGCCGGCGGATGCCCGAAGCGGTGCGGCAGGTGATCTCGCTCGGCTCGCCCTTTGCGGGCACGCCGCGGGCAACCAACGTGTGGCGCATCTACGAATTGCTGAGCGGGCAGAAGATCGACGATCCGGTCGCGCGCGCGCAACTGCGTGAGGGGACCACGCCGCCGCCGGTGCCCTCCACCGCGATCTGGAGCCGGGAGGACGGCATCGTTTCCTGGCGCAATTGCGTGGAGCCGTTCGCCGCCAACAGCGACAATATCGAGGTGCACGGCAGCCATTGCGGCCTCGCGGTCAACCCGGCCGTGCTTTACGCCATCGCCGACCGGCTGGCGCAGCCGGAGGACGATTGGAAGCCGTTCGACCGCAAGGGCCTGATGCGCGCGATCTGCTATCCTTCGGCCGGGCACAACTGAGCCCGGCCGAAGCAGGGATCAGAAGCTGATCCGCGCCGCCACGCGAATGTCGCGGCCGGCAAGCGGCACGAAATCCTTGGTGAAGGACGCGTGCCGGCGTGCATCGACATCGAAGATGTTGTTCGCCGACAGGATCAGCGTCGTCTCGCTTTCGGTGCCGAACGGCTTCCACGACAGCGAGGCGTTGACGAGGGTGAAATCGTCGGTCGGCGTCTCGAAGGCAGCGATGCGGTTCTGCGGGGTGACATGCTCCACCTCGACGCGGCCGCCGATCGGGCCGCTCCTGGCGCTGAGCCCGGCGAGCACGCGCAGCGGCGGAATGCGGGGCACCGGGCCGCCACCGTTGTTGAGCGTCGCGCGGACATAATCGGCGACGACATTGCCATCGAGCTCAAAGCTGCCACGGCGCAGGAGCTTGGCCGTCACCTCGCCCTCCACGCCATAATAGCGCGCGCCCGACTGACGATATTGGAACACCGGCAGGCCGTTCCGTTCAAGATCGGTCTCGCCTTCGTAGATATAATCGTCAAACCAGGTGGCATAGCCGCTAAGCTGGAAGGTCAGCGGCCCGGCGACGCCGCGGGCATAGACCTCCGCGCCCCAGCTCTTCTCCTTGCGGAAATCGGGATTGCCGACTTCATAGGCTTGGGTCGCGACGTGCGAGCCGTTGGAGAACAGCTCCTCGCCCGACGGCGCACGCACGGCGCGCGAGCCGTTGATGCCGATCTTCACTTCCGGGGCGACCGCGTAGGAGACGCCGAGTGCGCCCGAGAAGGCATCGAACTGGCGGCTGATCGTGGCGACGGGTGCGTCATCGTCCAGCCCCAGGCGCACGTTGGTGCCGCGCACGTTGGTATGTTCGTAGCGCGCCGCTGCCTCCAGCCCGAGCTTGCCGAAGTTGAACTCCTGCAGGGTGAAGAAGCCGTACTGATCGGTGACGTTCGGTGCGACGAACGCCTCCTCACCCACGGCAGAGAAGTCGCGGGTGAAGCCCTGGAAGCCAGTGACGCCGCGCCAGCCGTTGCGATCCGCCTGGACGAGTTCCAGCCGGCCCTCAAAGGCTTGCGAGTTGAACACGGTGCCGACTTCGCCGCCCTCGAACTCGGTATGGTCGTAGTCGGCAAAGCCCGCACGGACGCGGATCTTGTCGATGAAGCTGCCGTAGGTGTTCACCTCGCCGCGCATGTCGGCGCGGAACTGCTTCATTCCGATGGTGACGGCGCCATGATCATGTCCGCCGCCGCCATGGTCGTCGCCATGGTCGTGCCCGTCGTCATGATCGTGGCCATGGCCGTGCGGATCGGCGATCTCCGGCCGCTCGGCGACGCCGTACTTGGTGTCGTAATAGCCGACCGAGAAGCCGAGGCTGCCGCCGTCGTTGACCAGCGCGACGCCGGCGCCCAGCGTGTAGGTTTCGGTGCCGCTGTTCGGCAGGCGGCCGCGGCGGTTGGCAAGCGTCGTGGATTCGGCGGCTTCATCGGCATGGCCGTCCTCCGCCTGATGCTCCGCGAGGTGAAGCAGATCAGATCGAAGCTCCGGCGACAGCTGATAGCCGCCGATGCGCAGATCGTCGGTCTTGCGGTAGCTGCCGTCGACATGGACGACGATCTGCGACGAGAGCGCCGCGTCGACGCCGGCGCCGACACTGCGTTCGTCGGCCGCCGAGCCGTAAGTGCCGATCGCGTCGACGTGATAGCCATGTTCCGGCACCACGCGCGGTATGCGCCGATCGATGACGTTGACCGCACCGCCGATCGCCTGGCTGCCGAACAGCAGCACCGCGGGGCCGCGCAGGATCTCGATCCGCTCGGCCGTGAGCGGATCGATCGTCACCGCGTGATCGGCCGAGGTGTTGGACACGTCGAGCGAGCCGAGCCCGTCGGTCAACACGCGAACGCGCTCACCCTGGAAGCCGCGCAGCACCGGGCGCGAGGCGCCGGGGCCGAACGACGTGGCGGAGACGCCGGGCTGGCTAACCAGGGTGTCACCGATTTGCGGGCGAATGTCGCGGGTGAGCTGATCGCCCGAAATGACCGACTTACCGGCGAGAATATCGAGATCGCGCACGAACGGCGCGGTGATCACGATCTCGCGATCATTTTCGACATGGGTTGAGCTGGACGAGGCGACGGGTGCGGGCGTAGTCTGAACGGCAGCGTCGTTCGGCGGCGCCTCCTGCGCCATCGCAGGGGAACAGATCGCCGCACTACCGGCAAGCAAGATCGAGATTCGTTTCACCAAGGCCCTCCCAGCACTTGGAAGGACCCCCTAAAGTGCATGAGATAATGTATCAAGGGGGTGTTATATCATTTTCTTGATCGCTTGCTGCATGAGGGAGGCTGATGACGATCTGGCTTCAGCCGATCTCGAACCACACGTCGCTGTTGGCGAACAGCTCAGCGGCATCGCGCTGAGCGCCCGAGGGGAAGGTTATTGCGACGCCCGTGGTCGATCCGCGGAGAAGGACGGCGAGCCGTAGCGCCCTGCCCTCAACGCGGCGTTCGAAGGCGATGACCGTAGCGTCGCCCGTCACGTCGGCCGGTTCGTAGCTGCCGCGCAGGAACAGGTCGGGATGCGCGCGGCGGTGCGCCAGCAGGTCCCGGATGAGCTTCAGTTTGGGCGGGGGATCGGCGAGGGCGTCGATTCGGGCCGCGAAGTCGACCGGTCGGCGGTTGTCGGGATCGACCAGGCTGAGGTCGTCCAGCTCAGCGCCCTGGAAGAGATCCGGAACGCCGGGGACAGTATGGCGCAGCGCGACGGTGGCCAGCGTGTTGCGTAGGGCGGCAGGCGCGATCTCGCGGACGAAATCGTCCATTGCGCCGCGAAAGTCCGAGCCGCCGATCAGTTCACGGGCGAGCGTGTTGCAACGATCCTCATAGGCCTCGTCGGGCGCTTCCCAGGAGGAGCGGAGCTTGGCCTCGCGCAGCGCCTTGGTCTGCCAGGCGATGATGCGGTCAGCGAAATCGGCCTCGGGCGTCGCCGGCCAGGCACCAAGCAGCGACTGGAAGAGCATGTAACGATCGCCGCGGTCGACGCCGGCGGAGAGCGGATCGGCAAGCGCTTCCCAGCGGGCGACTTCCGCGCGCCAGCGATCGGGGATGGTGCTGAGCACGGCGAGCCGCGCGCGGCTGTCCTCGCCGCGCTTGTGATCGTGCGTCGCGGTGGTGAGCATCGCCGCCGGCCAGCGCGCTGCGCGATCCTTCATCGCGGCATGGAATTTGGCCGGCGACAGGCTGAGCCACGCGGCATCGAAGCCGACATCGTTGCGCGAAAGCAGGCGCCCGTAGCGGTAGAAGGCGGTGTCCTCGAGCGCCTTGGCCGCAATCGGGGCGGAGAGTTGCTGGAAACGGCGCACCGCTTCGGCCGCGAGCGCGGTGTCACCCGGCGATGTGCCGGCGAGCCAATCGAGGATCAGCGCGACGACCGGCTCCTCCCCCGGCGGCACGTGGGGCGCAACGCGCCGGCGGACCTCTGCTCGCACGGCCTCGTCGTTCGCCGGTGCGCTGCTGCCGGTGCCGTAGGTGCGATAGACCGGGAAGACCCACAGCAGCCGCTCGATCGCGCGGCGCAGCATGGCGACCGTGAAACCTTCGGCGCCGGGCGCGCTGGCGGCAAGCGCAGCGAAGGCGGCGGCGCAGCCTTCCAATTGGCCGGTGAATTGCCAGGCGAGGAGCTGCTGCCGGGCAAGCAGTTCCTCCGGCGCCAGATCGGCGGGCCGGCTGCTCACATCGTGCCACAGCGCGCCGAGCGGCAGCGCCCCGGCGGGATCGTGGAGCACGGCTGAGGCCTGCTCCATGAAATCATAACCGCTGGTGCCGTGGATGCCCCAATCCGACGCCATCTCCTCGCCCGGGCCCAGGATCTTCTCGACCACGATCCACGCTTGCTCCCCGAGATGGGTGCGCAGCCGGCGGCAATATCCTGCGGGATCGGCGAGGCCGTCGACATGGTCGACGCGCACGCCCCGGATCAGCCCTTCGTCATACAGGCGGAAGTAGAGCGCGTGGGTAAGATCGAACACTGCGGGGTCTTCGGCCCGCACGCCCGCCAGTTCGTTGATCGCGAAGAAGCGGCGCCAGTTGAGTTCGTCATTCGCGCTTCGCCACCAGCCGAGCCGGTAATGCTGCCGCGCGAGCAGTACTTCGAGCGGCACGTCGGCCGCTGTCGCCTGATCCTCGTCACGGATCGGGAAGCGGTGCTCTCCGTAAGCAACGATCGTCCAGCGATCCTCGTCCCGTTCCAGGGTGATGGCGCCGTCGCCCAGCGCCTGGCGGAGCGGGGTGCCGAGCACGGGGAGCAGGACCGGGCGACGCCAGTCGATGTCGAACACGCGGGCGTATTCGCTGTCCGGGCCGCGACGCAGCATGTCGTTCCACCAGGGGTTGGCCCCGTCGGCGACGCCCATATGGTTGGGCACGATATCGATGATGACACCCATGCCGCGCGCCTGAAGCGCCGCGACGAGGCTGCGGAAGCCCTCCTCACCGCCAAGCTCGGGATTGATGCGGGTGGGATCGACGACGTCATAGCCGTGGGTGGAGCCCGGCACCGCGCTGGTGATCGGGGAGGCATAGACATGGCTGATGCCGAGATCGTCGAGATAGGGCACGATCGCCTCTGCATCGGCGAAGGTGAAGCCGACGTGGAACTGCAGGCGGTAGGTCGCGCGCGGGATCATCCGGGCCTCACGTCGAAGAGCCGCCGGGTGCGCGCGGCGACTTCCGGCCGGGTGAGCAGGGCCGCGGTGTCATCCGGCATGCGGCGGCGCCAGTTGGGGTGCTCGTCGACGGTGCCCGGGAGGTTCGGCTGTTCCTCCAGCCCGAGGATATCTTCCATCGGAAAGAGGGCGAGCGGCTGGGGCGCGGCCGCCACGGCATCGAGGATCGGATCGAGCGGCGGATCGGCTGGTACGTCGCCGCTGCCGCCGATCGCGTGCCACAGCGATGCCTTCTCGGCCGCGCGCTGCTGCTCGGCCGCCTCCATGCCGCCGCGGCCGAGCTGGCGGCCCCAGTGGATGTCGCGACCGGTCCACCAGCCGGCGAGCGTGGGCGTGTCGTGCGTGCCCGTCATCGCCACCGCCGCCCCGGGCCAGCGTTCGGGCGGGCCGAAGGCGCCTGCCGCATCACGCTCGAACAAGAGGACGCGCATGCCGAGCATGCCGCGCGCCGCGAGATCGTCGCGGAAGCCGGGCGGGACGGTGCCGAGGTCCTCGGCGATAACCAGAGCATCGGCGTGGTGCGCCTCGATCGCGACGATGCGCTTCAGATGTGCGCCGGGCATCGTGAGGTACGCGCCCTCACTCGCGGCCGCGCCCTGTGGGATTACCCACAGCCGGTCGAGGCCGAGCGCATGGTCGATCCGGATGCCGCCGGCATGGGCAAGCGCCGCGCGGATCGTCTTGATGAAGGGCGCGAAGCCTGAGCGGGCGAGCGCGAAAGGATCGAAGGTGGTTATGCCCCAGCTCTGCCCGTCCGGCCCCAGCGGATCGGGCGGCGCGCCGATGGTTAGGCCGGTGAGAAGATCCGCGGGATGGCTCCACGCTGCGCTACCACACGGGCTGACGCCCACCGCCAGATCGGCGATGAGGCCGGTTGCCATATGCTCGCGCGCGGCGGCCTGCGCCGTCTTCAGGCTTTCGTTGGCGAGCCATTGGAGGAAGGCGTAGAAGCCGATCTCCTGCGGGTTTTCCCCGGCAAAGCGGCTGACCGCGGGGCCATCGGCGTCGTGGTACGCTGCCGGCCAGTCGCGCCAATCGCTGGAGGCGAAGGCGGCGCACAGTGCGTCGAAGCGGGCGTGGCATTCGAGATCCGGACCGCGCACGCGGCGGAAGGCGGTGACCGCCCCGCGCACCGCATCCGACCGCGCGTCATACGCGGCGCGAAGGTGCGCGAGCCGCGCCGGGATGGCCGAATGCCAGTCGATCAGGTCCCCGGCGGGCTCTGGCGGGAGGGGCGCGCCGATCAGCCCCGGATCGGCGAGGAGCACGTTGTGGAAGAGGCGGCTGGACGGCGAATAGGGGCTGAAACGGCGCGGATCGCTGGGAAATAGTGCGTGCGTCGGGCTGATCGCGAGGGCGCTACACCCGGCTTGCCCAAGCGCCGCGGCGCTTTGTGCGAGCGTGCCGAAATCGCCGAACGAGGTGTCGCGGGCGCCGCGCAGCGCGGGGATCTGCACAGCCACGCCCCAGCCAAGGCCGGTCGGCTGCGGACAGCGGCGGGGGGCGATGGCGAGGGTGATCGCGTCGCCATCGATGAGAAGCTGATGGTAGCCGATCGCGTCGGGCGCCTGGAGGTCGCCGTCGAGCGTCATGGGGGCGAGCATCTCGGTGCCGTCCTCCAGCACCAGCAGCGCCTGATCGTAGGCGCGATCGAGCGGGAGGGTGGCGCCGGCCTCGGCGGAGAGGAACCGGTGCGCGGGGGGCGCGGTATCGAGGTTCGCGAGGATCGCCTCCAGCACCGCGTCCGACACCTGCTGCGGGCGGCCGTCCGCGTCGATCCACTGGCGTTGGAGGCCGGCAGCGGTGGCGGCGGAATCGAGCGCGTTCACCGTGCAATCCCGGCGATGAAACGGCCATCAATGGTGAAGATCTGGCCGGCAATGGTGGGCAATGGTGCCGGATGGTCGGCGAGATCGATCGCCATGGTCAAGATTGTACCGTCCGCCAGCTGCCAGCGCGCAGTAACCGCGGCATCGCCGGTCGCTTCCGCGCCGAGCGAACGGACGTCGTGAAGCTGCGGCACGATCCGTTCGCGGCGGACCGTCAGCAGTTGGTGGTATAGTGCCGTCCAGCCGGGTGCGGCGGGGCCCGGCTGGGGCTGTGAGCTTTCAAACGTCTCCGGCGCGTTGGGATCGGGGATGCGCTCGCGCGCCGCAGGATCGGCGAAGGCAGGGAATTTGGCGAACTCCCGCCGGCGACCCTCGCGAACCGCGTCGGCGAGATCGTCGTGGAAATCGGTGAAGAAAAAGAACGGGCTTTCGCTCCCCTCCTCCTCGCCCATGAAGAGCAAGGGAATGTTCGGGGCGAGCAGCATGAGGGCGGTGGCCGCGCGCAGCTTTGCCGGATCGGCGAGCAGGGTCAGCCGCTCTCCCATGGCGCGGTTGCCGACCTGGTCGTGGTTCTGGAGAAAGTTGACGAAGCGGGTCGGCGGAAGGTGCCCGCTGGGCGTGCCGCGGGGGCGGCCGTCCTGGTTGGGGGAGGGATCGCCCTGGTAGATGAAGCCTTGCGATAGCGCGCGGGCGAGGCGTTCTGCGGGACGATCGGCGAAGTCGGCATAATAAGCGCTGGTCTCGCCGGTCAGCAGCACATGCATGACGTTGTGGAAATCGTCGTTCCACTGCGCATCATAGGCGGCGGCGTGGAGGCGGTCCGCGTCATTATGTTCGTTTTCCAGCACGAGATGGACGTGGCGGTTGGGAAGCGCGGCGCGGATCTCGGCAGCCATGGCGTCGAGGAAGCTGGGGTTGTCGATCGCATGGACCGCGTCGAAGCGAAGGCCGTCGAAGCGATAGTCGCGCAGCCACATCAGCGCATTGTCGATGAAGAAGCGCGCCACGGGTTCCTCGTCGACCGCCACCGCGCCGCCCCAGGGTGTGGCGACGTCGCGGTGGAAGAAGCGATCGGCATAGAGGCCGAGGTAATTACCGTCGGGACCGAAGTGATTGTAGACCACGTCGAGAAAGACGCTGAGGCCGAGTTCGTGCGCCGCGTCGATCAGCGCGCGCAGCTCGGCAGGGGAGCCATAGGCCTCATGCACGGCATAAGGCAGGACACCGTCATAGCCCCAGCCGCGGTCGCCGGCGAAGGCGTTGATCGGCATGAGCTGGATTGCGGTGACGCCTAGCGCGGCCATGACAGGGAGGCGCTGGGTGACGCCGCTGAAGCCGCCGAGCGTGCCGGCGTGAAGCTCCATGATCACCACCTCGTGCCACGGGCGGCCGCGCCATTCGGGCACGCGCCAGTCATGGCTGTGATCGGGAACGATGCTCCAGCCGTGAACGCCGCCATGCTGGCGACGCGAGGCGGGATCGGGGACAGGTGTGTCGCCGATGTGGAAGCGGTAGCGGGTGCCGGGCGGCGCCGAGTGATCAGCGATATGCCAGCCGTCGTCCTGCGGCGTCATCGGCAGATGCGTGTCGTCGCAGTCGAGGACGACCTGCGGCGTGCCCGGTGCCCAGAGTCGGAAGCGGGTGGTGCCGTCGGGCAGCGGCTCCGGCCCCCAGGCGTTCATTCCTCCCACGCGCTGGTCCAGCTGAGGAGGACGGCGCCCTGCGGCGCGACCTCATATTCACTGCCGATGTCGATTTCGCCCTGATCGGGCTTGGCACTGTCGATCAGGATGGTGCGCTTCGTGTCGGGCTTTGGCAGGCGGAAGGTGACGGGATCGCTGCTGGCGTTGAGTAGCAGCGACACCGCCTCCACCTCGCCAGCGTCGTTCATTGCCGCGCGGCGCATCATCAGCGCGCGGCCCTCGGGATTCTGCCAATCCTCGTCGCTGAGCCGCTCGCCGCGTTCGTCCCACCATTCGACATCGTTGACGCCGTGGCCGGGCGAATCCTGTCCGTAGAGGAAGGTCGGCGCGCGCAGCACGGGGTAGCGGCGGCGAAGCTCGGTCAGGCGAGCGGTGAAATCGATCTGCTGCTGCCCCTCCGGCGTCGCGGCGGCATTCCAGTCGAGCCAGCTGATTTCGTTATCCTGACAATAAGCGTTGTTGTTGCCTTGCTGCGTACGGCCGAATTCGTCGCCAGCGACCAGCATCGGCGTGCCGAGCGAGGCGAGCAACGTGGTCATCATCGAGCGCATGACGCGCCCACGGGCGTCGTTGATCGCTGGATCGTCGGTCGGCCCCTCCGCGCCCCAGTTGCGCGAATGGTTGTTGTCGTGGCCGTCGCGATTATCCTCGCCATTGGCCTCATTGTGCCGCTCCTCGTACATCACCGTGTCGGCGAGGGTGAAGCCGTCATGCGCGACGAGGAAGTTGACGCTGGCCCAGGGGCGGCGGGAGCGGCGGTCGAAGAGGTCGCCCGAGCCGGAGAGACGCGCGGCGAGATCGCCGCGGGTGCCGGGATCACCCTTCCAATAGCTGCGCACCGTGTCGCGGTACTTGTCGTTCCATTCGGCGAAACCGGGCGGGAAATGGCCGAGCTGATAGCCGCCGGGGCCGACATCCCACGGCTCGGCGATCAGCTTCAGCCGGCTGAGCACCGGGTCCTGGCGGACGACATCGAAGAAGGCGGCGCCGGGATCGAAGCCGGTCGCCTCGCGCCCCAAGGTGAGGCCGAGATCGAAGCGGAAGCCGTCGATGCCGAAGCTAGTCGCCCAATAGCGCAAGCTGTCCGCCACCATCTGAATCACGCGCGCCTTGCTCATGTTGAGCGTGTTGCCGGTGCCGGTGTCGTTGATCGTGTAGCGCGGGTTGTCCGCGACGAGGCGGTAGTAACTGGCATTGTCGAGCCCGCGCCAGGAGAGCGTCGGGCCGCGTTCCGAGCCCTCGCAGGTGTGGTTGTACACCACGTCCATGATCACTTCGATGCCGGCCTGGTGGAGGCGGAAGACGGCGCGGCGAAGCTCGTCCTGCTGCTCGCGCGCCATATAGGCCTGCTCGGGGGCGAAGAAGCCGAGCGTGTTGTAGCCCCAATAGTTGCGCAGGCCCTTTTCCTGCAGGAAGCGATCCTGCGTGAAGGCCTGGATCGGGAGAAGCTCGATCGCGGTGACGCCGAGCCGCTGGAGGTGACGGATGACGGCGGGGTGGCCGAGCGCCGCATAGGTGCCGCGATCACGCGCGGGCACTTCCTCCATCAGCTTCGTCAGGCCCTTGACGTGCGCCTCGTAGATGACCGTCTCCGACCAAGGCGTGTTGGGGCGGCGATCGCGTGACCAGTCCCAATGATCGTCGACCACCATCGCCTTTGGCATGGCGGCGGCGCTGTCGCGCTTGTCGAAGCTCAGATCCTCGCGGCGGGAGCCGATGCGATAGCCGTGGAGCGCGTCGGTCCAGCGGATCTGGCCGTGGAGCTTTCGCGCATAGGGATCGAGCAGCAGCTTGTTGGGATTGAAGCGGTGGCCAGCCTCAGGCTCATACCGCCCGTGCGCGCGATAGCCATAGAGGAGGCCGGGCTCCACGTCGGGCAGATAGCCGTGGAACACCTCATCAGTGCATTCGGGCAGCCAGAAGCGCTTGATCTCGCGCTTGCCGGCGGGATCGAAGATGCATAGCTCGATCGCATCGGCATTGGCGGAAAAGACAGCGAAATTGACGCCGAGGCCATCGAACGTCGCGCCCAACGGATAGGGCGACCCCGGCAACAGCCGGTCAATTGGGGGTAGCAATGCCGCGGCCGCTTAGACGGCCGCTGCGGGCTTCGTCGCCGCACCCGGATCCTGTGCGGTTTCGCCGCTGTCGACCACATCGGGTCCCGCGTCTATCTCACGCTCGGCCTGCGCCCAGTGCTCTGCACCGCGGCCCTCGGGCTGTCCTTCTTCTTCCCAGATCTGGTACGCCCGGTCACGGATCCTGGCTTCGCGATCATCGCCCATGGAAGCTTCCCCTATCGATGTGCGACGCATCAACTCCCGGTTCCGACTTTCGCCGCATCGTCCGCAAAATTATCAGTGACTTGGCCGGCACCGATCGCATCGAGCACCACCTCCGCCTGACGCCGCCAGGAAAAGCGCTGGACATGGGCTAGACCGCGTTCGGCGAGGCGGGCGGCGTGGTGATCATCGCGGGTGACGCGGCGGACGGCGGCGACGACATCGTCGAGCCGTGCGGGATCGCAATATTCGACCGCATCGGCGCAGCGCTCGCGCATTGCCGGAATGTCCGACACGACGACCGGGCAGCCGAAGCGCATCGCCTCCACCGGGGGGAGCGGCGATGCCTCATAGAAGGACGGAAGCAGGAGGCAGCGCGCACCGACGTAAAGCGCCGCGAGTTCGTCGATATCCTCTACCTGGCCGGCGAAGCGGATGTGATCGCGCACGTCGGCCGGCACATCCGTCTCCATGGGTGTAAGGATCGGGCCACCGGCGCCGGCGAAGACGCTTTTCAGCCCATCCTCGCGCGCCAGCCGGATCGCCGCCGCGAGCACGCCATCAAAGTTCTTCCGGCGCGAGAAGGAGCCGACGTAAAGGAGATAGCCCTGCCGCGGGTGATCCGGTTGCGGGGGCGGTGGCCGCGTCTGGGGCAGCATGTGGGGCGTGGCCTCCCCGTCGCGCCAGCCGCCGTTCTGCGCCACCACGATCGGCCGCCGCGCGCGGGAGGCGAGCCGCAACAGCGCCTGGCGCTCGGTCTCCGACACGGTGATCACCGGATCCGCATGGCGCAGCATCAGCGGCAGCATCAGCGAATGGGCCAGGCGATAGCGGCGGCTGTAGGCCTCCGGATAGAGGCGGTAGGAGAGATCGTGGATGATCACCGCCACCGGCCGCGGCCCGATGAGGCTGGCGATCGGCGCGGTGTTGCCGAAGCATAAAAGCCGCGCCTGGCGCACGGCGCGCGGCAGGGCGACCTGCTCCCACCAATGGCCGCGGCCGCCGCGCACGGTTTCGATTTCCGTGACGGCGAGACCGAGATCCGCCGCCCGCGCCCCGGGCTCACACAACAGGCGCAGCCGCACGTCGCGCCTGCCGTTCGCCACCAGTCGGTCGATCGCCCGGGTCAGTTCACGCGCGACGCGCTGTACCCCCGTCGTCGGCTGCGTGAGGAAACGCCCGTTGATCGCCAGTTCATGCCCCTCGCCTGCCATCCCCGGACCGACATCCCCGTTGTTCAGCCGACATCATCCTGACGGGAAAGGACGGCTATCACCTTGATCGGACTAGCATGGGACTTCGGAAAGTCGAGCGTGGCAACCGATCAATAGCTTAGCTTACCAAGGAAATGTCCAATGCGGATGTTACTACTCTCTACCTTCCTGTTCTTTGGCGCGATCGTTCGTAAAGCGAATGAACGACAATCCTGCAGCGGATGATCGTTGCGCCAACGGGGGAAGCATGAGCCGGCTGTTCGTCATCGTCGCTACTGTCGGGCGTGCCGCACTCGCGGCGCGGACGGTTGCCTTGCTGGAGCAGCAGACGCGGCCACCCGACGGGGTGATCGTGGTGGGGGTGACGACGAGCGACGTCGCGGGCGTTGGCAAGAGGAACGCGCGGGTCCGCGTGGCGCTTGGCTCGCGCGGCTCAGCGCACCAGCGTAATCACGGGCTCGGCCTGCTCGGCCAGGGCGCGGACATCGTGACGTTCCTCGACGACGATTTCGTGCCGGCCCCGGACTATCTGGAGCAGGTGGAGCTGATCTTCCACCAGCAGCCCGATATCGTCGGCATTACCGGCGAGCTGGTGGCGGACGGGATCAACGGGGCGGGATATTCCGTCGAAGAGGCGATTGCACTGACCGGGCGGCAGGCGGCAGCGATGCCGCCCAAGTTCCGCCGGCGCCAGGCGCTTTATGGCTGCAACATGTCGATCCGCATGAGCGCCGCCGCGGGGCTGCGGTTCGACGAGCAACTGCCGCTATACGGCTGGCTGGAGGATATCGACTTTTCGGTGCAGCTGGCGCGGCGGGGGCACCTTGTCTCCACCGGGCGCGTGACCGGCGTTCACATGGGGGTGAAGGGCGGGCGCACGTCAGGACGCAAGCTCGGCTATTCTCAGGTGGCGAACGTTGTCTATCTCGCGCGCAAGGGCACGATGCAGCCGGGCCTCGGCCGGCGGCTGCTGACGCAGAACCTGTTCTCCAACCTGCTGCGCAGCATCCGGCCGGAAGCACATATAGACCGGCGCGGGCGATTGTGGGGCAATACGCTGGCGATCGCCGATCTCGTGCGCGGGCGGATCGATCCGCGCCGCGCCGAGACGCTTTGACCGCACCGATGCGGCCGATCGTCTTCAACGGCAAATTCTACGCGGGTGGGCTGAACGGTGTGCACCGGGTGGCCGACCGGCTGATCCGCGAGTGCGATGCGCTGCTTGGCGCCCTGCCCCGGCAGCAGCGGCCGCGCGCCCGGCTGATGCTGCCGGAGCGGCGGCGGTGGCAGCCGACGCTGGACTGGATCGAGCTCGTCACCGTGCCGAGCGGTGACAGCCAGCGCTGGGAACAGGGCGGCCTGCCGCGCGCCGCCAGCGACGCGGTGATCGTCAACCTCGCCAATCTGGCGCCGGTCGCGGCGAAGCGGCAGATCCTGCTGCTGCACGATGCGCAATTCCTGTTTCCCGACAGCGGCTATCCTCTGCGCCAGCGGCTCGGTTATCGCTGGCTGACGCCGCTGATGGCGCGGCGTAGCGCGACGGTGCTGACGGTGTCGCATTATTCGCGGCAGATGCTCGACGTACTCGGCGTGGTGCCGCGGGCCCGCAGCGCAGTGCTGTACAATGGCGCCGATCATATCCGCGAGGCACCGGCCGATGCGGCGGGGCTGACGCGACTGGGGCTGCGGCCGCGCGGTTATGCGCTGCTGTTCGGCAGCGCGAAGGGGTACAAGAACAACCAGGTGGTGTTCGACGCGTTTGCGGCTGGCGACATGGGCGTTCGGCTGGTGGTGATCGGGCCGGATCGGGGGACGCTTGCCGCGGGCGGGCTGTCGGTGCCGGCGGACGCGGTGTTTGTCGGCGCCTGCGACGATCGCACGCTGCGCGCGCTGTACGAAGGCGCGCACAGCCTGCTGGTGCCGTCGCGCACCGAGGGCTTCGGCCTGCCGCCGATGGAAGCGATGCTGTGCGGCTGCCCGGCGATCGTCGCGCCGGCGGGCGCGCTGCCCGAGATGTGCCGCGACGCGGCGCTCTATGCCGATGTCGACGATCCGGCGAGCTGGCGCGCGGCGATCCACGCGCTTGGCGACGACACGCTGCGCGCGGCCAAGGTGGCGGCCGGGGCCGAGCGGGCGCGGCAGTTCAGCTGGGGCGGCGCGGGCGGCGAATTGCTGCGCCATATACTGCGCCTCGCCAGCGGATGAACCGACCATTGGGCAGCGCGGCCGACGCGCTGCTCGCCATGGCAGCGCGCGGCGGCACGCAATTGTTCGTGCTGACGGTGACATTGGTCGCCACGCGATATTTGTCGCCGGGGGACGTTGGTGTCTTCGCGTTGGCCACCGTGTTCATCACCGTCGTGCGCAACCTGCTTTATGCCGGGCCGGCAGAATTCCTGCTCAAGACCCCAGACGCGGATCGCGACGAGGCGGATTGCCTGGCGGCGATGATGGTGACGGCGCTGCTGGCAAGCGCGGCGGTGGCCGGGCTGGCGGCGGGGCTGTTCGTCACCAGCGGCGCGGAAGACGTGGCCTGGCTGATGCTGATCCTTGCGCCGTCGAACCTGGTCGCAGCGTTGACCAGCTGGAGCGAGGCGCTGTTGCTGCGCGGGCACCGGCTGCAGGCCTTTTATGCTGCGGCGGTGGTGACGGAGCTTGCCAGCGCGATTGCCGCAATCACGCTACTGCTGGCTGGGTGGCAGCTGGGCGCGCTGGTGGTGCAGGTGTATCCTCGAATGACGCTGCCGTTCATTACCAACGCGCTGCTGTTGCCGTGGCCAAGGCTCCGCCGCCCGGAGGCAGCGGGGCGTCATGCGGCTGCTGCGCTGGTCCGCCAGCCGCTATGGCGCGGCGGGAGTCGCGGCGGTTTCGGCGTATAGCGGCGACCTGATCCTGGGTGTGCTGGTGTCCCCGGCGGCGACCGGACCGTTCCGTGCGAGCAACAGGATCGCGACGGCGGCATCCGACATATTCGCTCAGCCCGCAGTGCTGCTTGTCCGCACGGCGCTGGCGCGTTGCCATGCCCGCGGGGCAGGTGCGGACCACGGCTGGCAAATGATGCTCGCCGGGATCGCGATGATCGGCTGGCCGGTTCTGGCGGACCTTGCGCTGCTGGCGGGCTGGATCGCGGCGGGCGTGCTCGGCCCGGCCTGGGCGGGCGCGGCGGGCCGAGCGCGATCCTGAGCCTCGCGCGGCTGTTGGCGATGTTGGCCACGGCGGCGGCGATGCTCGTCATGCATGACCGGCAGGCACGCGTGCTTCACGCGCAGCTGGCGGCGGCAGGCGCGGTCGCCGGGGGAACGGTGGCGCTGAGCTTATGGGGTGTGACGGGTGCAGCCGTGGCAGCGCTGCTTGCCAGCGCAGGAACCGCGCTGTGGCTCACCAACGCCGCGCTGCGGTTGGGTGGGCCAACGCCCGGCATGGTGCGGCGGGTGCTGGGCCTTATCGCCCTGCCCGTTCTGGCCTCAGCGCTGGCGACACTGATCGGGCGGTGGATCGCGATCGGCCTTACCAACTCGCCGGTGACGCGGATCGTGGTGGCGGGGCTGTGCGGCGCGGCGGCATGGGCGATCGGAATCGTGCCGGTCCGCGCACGGGCGCGCGAGGCGCTGATCCGGCTGACCCAAGGGCCACCGGCTCACGCGAAGGCCGGCGTACCGGAGGGTGACATGGCCGCGGGGTGAAGCATCGCCACGCGCATCCGCCGCAACGCGAGCGCGGCGCCGGCAAGGATGGCGAAATCGGCGCCGGGATCGGAGGTCGCGGCGCTGATCGATTGCGTGGCGAAGAGGACGAGGCAGGCCCAGGCGGCGGCGGCCCCGGTGGCACGCGGATCGGGCGCCTGAGCGTCGAAGGTGCTGCGCTTCCACGGCTGCCAGAGGCGCAGCAGCAGGAAGAGGAAGGCGCTGGCGCCGATCACGCCGGTCGACCCCAGGATGGCCGTGGCGATGCTGGACGAGCGGAAGCTGCCGGGGCCGATGCCGAGCCCGGCGGTAGCGACGAAGGCGTCGAGCCCCTGCCGCGCCCAGAAGCTGCGCTGCAGCCCGGACAGCGAATTACCCTTGTCGACCGTGAAGTGAAGGATGAGGTTCCCGACCTCTGCCGCGAACCGGTGACTGCCGGCCATTACGCTTAGCACGAGCAACACGCCGACGACCGCGACCACCAGCACCGCAAGCATTGCGGCCGGGCGTATCGCGCGCGGGAAGAGGAGCATGCGCAGCACCAGCACCGCGAGATACAGGCCCAGCCCGAAATAAGCGGTGGTGGAGGTGGAAGCGGCGAGCACCGCGAACAGCGCTAGCGCTGCGGCGCCGGTGAGCCGCGGCCGCACGCCGCGCACGGCGCATTCGGCGAGGAACACCATCCACACCAGGCCATAGGTGCCGTAGCCCGACGCCTCCGGGAAAATGCCGGTGATGCGCACGAAGCCCTGGTAGCTGTGATCGAGGATCGCATAGGATCCGTTGCGGAACAGCTGGATGACCTGATCCGCCGGCGTGCCCTTCACGACGAGCGCGACGACGCCGAGCAAGGCGTGGATCAGGCCGACCGCGGCGCCGGACTTGACCAACGTGTCGCGGCCGCGCGGATTGCCGATCGCGACGTAAGCAGCGAGCGCGAGCACCAGCGTGCCGGCGAGATAGATGGAAGTGGTGATGTTCTGCGGCGTCGGGCGTAGCGGCACCGCGGCGTAGATATAGGCCATCATGTTCGTGTACGAACTGGCGGACTGGCCGCGCATGGGCGTGACGTCGATCTGCCCCGCGAACAGGCGCGGGCCGATAAACGCCATCAGCAGGCCATAGCCGACGAAGACGGCGAGCGGCGCAAGATCGCGCAGCGCCATCAGCAGGCCGGGGCCCTGCGCCGCGCCGTCGCGCAGCAGGCGAAGCACGAGGAAGACCATGGCAAGGTTGATCGGCGGGATCGAGGAACCACCGAGCGCTGGCAGCAGGAGCGCGGCCGATCCGCCCATCAGGCCGGACACGATAACGAACGCCAACGTGGCCGGGATGCTGCCCCAGACCAGCAGCACGGCGCCGATCAGTAGCTGCGCAATGCCGATGAAGGTCGGCTGCATCGATCAGCCGGCCGGCACGGCCCGGTTGGGGCAGGCAACCGTGCGCCCGCTGCCTTGCGTGAACAATCGCGCGCGATAGCTGAAGCTGTCCCCACCACTCGTCTGGTTGGGCCCGACGCTGATGTCGAGCTGATCGCCGCGAGCGAGCGAGACGTCGATCGGCGCCACAATCTCCTGCGTCTTCAGCACCCGTTTCCAGATCGTTCGCCCGGCAGCGACGATCGCAATGTCGACGCCGTCGCCGTTCGCTTGCTTCATGAAGCAGGCGGCGAGGCTGACCGTTCGCGCCGCCGGTGCGGTATAGCGGATGATCGCACGAGTCGGCGAACCGCCCGTGCCCGCCACGGCGGCGCTGACGCCGCTGATCCGCAGCGGCCTGTAAAAGCGGGAGCCGAACGACGTATCGAACTGGCCGTCGAGCAGGTCGAGCGGGTGGAGTTTCCGGTCGCTCGTCTGCGCGAGATAGGACCAGGGCGCCTTGCCATAGCCGAACAACGTATCGGCGAGAATGCCGCTTCGCTGCGCGAGGCGCGCGCCGCTGGCCCCGGTGATGACGAGCGGGATCGTGCCCGCCTCGACGGTGGCGCCGCCGCCCTGCACCGCGCGGCCGTAGGCATCGCGGACCACCGGCCTGCCGCTGAACGTGACACGCCCGCCCCCACCCCACAGCACGAAGCCGGCGTTGCCGAAGCGGTAGAGCCGAATACCAGCGTCACCGACATCGACCGAGGTGGCGCGGGCGGCGCGGGTGAGCGGGATCATCTGCGCATAGGCACGGGCGGCCGGCTTCTCGCTGCCGTTTGCCGCGTAGAGCCCCATGTTGCGGAACCAGCGCTGGTCGATCAGCGCGTACCAGTAGGAGCGCGCGACGCCGGCGGCGCTGAGCAGCGTCACCATCCGCACCAGCTGTTCGGCGGCGAGCGTGTCACTGGCGAAATTGTCACTGAACTCGGTCGCCCAGATCGGCAGCACCTTGCCACGCCGGCGCATCACCGCCTGGAGATGGGCGATCTCGAAATCGACATTCTCCGCGTCGGATCGGTACGGGTGGACCGCGATCGCATCCGCGGCATTGAGCAAGCCGGCGGCGAACAAGGTGTCGAGGAAGCCGGTGCCGATCACGTTGGTCGATCCACCGACCGCCGCCGCGTTCGAGCCGCGGCGGCGCAACTCGCGCCGCACGGCGCGCACGAGAATGACGTAGCGCGGCTGCCAGTTGAGGCCCGCGGGATAGTTGAGGTTGCGGCTGTCGTTGATCTCGTTGCCGATCTCTATCCCGGCGAGGCAGGTGCCGTAGCGCGCGCCAAGCTCCCCGGCGTAGCGCGCGAAGGCGGTGATGCCGGCATCGCTGTGGACCGTCCGGCCATTGTCATAGGCCGGATGTTGCGGGGTGAGCGTGAGGAGCAGCGAACCGCCGGCGCGGCACACTGCGTCGAGCGCCGCGGGTGCGGCGCTGTCGATCGCGTAGCGGCCGCGCGTCGGCTCCCCGCGGGACCAGGGAATGCTGTCCCGCACGCCCATGGCGCCGCTGCTGCGCACGCGATCCACGAGGCTGGTGGCCCAGCCCTGGCTGAAATGCGTCTGGACGCCGAGCGGCATCGCGGCGCTGCCGCTGGCCGGCGCGGCCTGCAGCGCCGCCGCGGCCGCCGCCGCGCTGGTGGTGATCGCGCCGGCTGACGGCGGCGCCGTGCCGTCAGCCGCGGTGAAGCGCGTCGCCGCGCGCAAAACCCTTGGGCCGAACTCGCCTTGCGCGAGCAGCAGCATGGCCGCCAGCGGCGCGGCGGCCAGTGCGGCGCGTCGGATCATCACAGGGCGAGTGCCTGCAATATGCCGGCATCGAAATGTGCCGGCGCGAAACGACGGGCCTGCTGCACCGCTGCCACCGGATCGAAGCCGGGAAGCCAATCCTCGAAGGTGCGCACCGCTTCCGCCAGCGAACCGGCGTTCTGCTCCTCGAAGAAGATGCCGGTGCGCTGGGGCACCACGCTGTCGAGCACGCCGCCGCAGCCGTAAGCGATGACCGGGCGACCCGAGGCCATCGCCTCGACGGGGACAATGCCGAAATCCTCCTCCGCGGTGAACACCAGGGCGCGGCAGGTGGCATAGGCGCGGCGCAGGCCGTTGAAATCGAGGCGCTCGACGATCTCGATCGTCGGGCCCGCGCGGCGGCGAAGCTCCGCCGCCATCTCCCCCGTCCCCACCATCAGCAGCGGCAGGCCGAGCTGGTTGAACGAGTCCAGCGCGATGTCCGCGCGCTTGTACGGCGTCATCTGACCGACCCACAGGTAGCGATCAGTGACCTGATCGGGTGGCACCGGGGTATACAGGTCGACCTCAACCGGCGGGTGGACCACCGCGGAGCGACGGCCCCAGGATTTGGTGATCCGCCCCTGGATGAAGCGTGAGTTGGCCACCAGCCGGTCGACCCGTTGGGCCGAGGCGACGTCCCAGCCGCGCAGGCGATGGAACAGCCAGGGCATCATCGCGCGGGCGACGGCGCCGGCAGTGCCGCGATACTGGTGGTAGTGATCCCACAGATAACGCATCGGCGAGTGGACGTAGCAAAGGTGAGTGGCGTCGGGCGCCACGATCACCCCCTTGGCAGGGCCGGACTCGCTGGAGATCACCAGATCGTAGCCGGTGAGATCGAGCTGCTCGAGCGCCATCGGCATGAGCGGCAGATACTTCTGATAATGGCGACGTGCGCCGGGCAAGCGGCCGATGAACGTCTCCGTCACCCGCTGCCCGCGAATGAGATCGGACACGCCGTCCGCCGCATAGACGTGGGTGAAGAGATCGGCGTGCGGGAACAGCCGCAGCAGCTGCTCCACCACCCGCTCCCCGCCACGCATCGTGACGAGCCAGTAGTGGACGATGGCGACACGCCGCGGCCAGCCGGGCGGGCGGCCCTCGATCACCTGGCGCGGCAAGCCCGAAGGACAGGCCTCGGTCGCGCTGCGCACCATGGCGTCTGCATCAGCCATAATAGCTTTTGTACCGATCGTAATAGGAGACATCGTCGCCCAGCCCGAAGCGGCTGAGCTTCTTGAGATCGACGCGCGTCAGCACCACGCCGGTGACCGATGCGCGCTCGTGCGACAACTGACGGAAGGCCGCGCGCACCGCGTGATCGGGGGTGCTTCGCCAACGCACGACGAAGATCTTGGCATCCGCCTTGTCCAGCATCAGCCGCGCATCGGCGATCGGCAGAACCGGGGCGGTATCGAGGATGATCGCATCAAACCGGGCGCGCAGTGTCGCGAGTAGGCGATCCATCTCCTCCCCGGTCAGCAGCTCTGATTGATCATGCGCATCGACCACCGGCAGCACTTCCAGCCCGGTCTGGAAATCCTTCGACAATGCCTCATCGAGCGTGTTCGCGCCGCGCAGTACCTCGATCAGGCCGGGCCGCCCTTCCCGCCCCGGCAGGCGGCGGCTGACGCCCTGCTGGCGCAGGTCGCAATCGACCAGCACGGTGCGCTCGCCGGACAAAGCGAAGGAGCGGGCGAGGCAGATCGCGGTTGCCGTCTTGCCCTCGCCGGGGAGCGCCGAGGTGATCGCGATCACCTTCGCCTCAGTACCGGCGGCAAAGCGGATCGAGGCGCGCAGCGAGCGGAAGGATTCGGCGAAGAACGATCGCGGATCGTTGACGATCAGCGAGGCCGGCGTCTCCTTTGTGCGCGTGACGCTGCCGACGCTGGGCACGAGCCCAAGATAGCGAACGTGGAGCTTCTTCGCGACGTCACCCGCGGTGGTGAGGCCGGCGAAATGAAGCTCCCGCGTGAAGGCCGCCGCGATACCGAGCGCGGTGCCGAGAACGATCGCCAGCGCCATGTTGAGCACGCGGTTGGGCGTGGTTGGCCGATCCGGCACACGCGCATTGGTGAGTACGGTGGCGGTCGGCTGCTCGGTGCCTTCGCGTGCGCTCAGTTGCTTGTAGCGGTTGAGATAGCTTTGATAGAGTTCCTGCGAGGTCTGCGCGCGCTGTTCGAGATCCTTGAGATCGACCATCGCGCGATTGTTCTGCGCCAGGGCGCCGCGCGCCTGGCCGAGCGTGCCGGTGAGCGAGGCGAGCCGCTGCTGCGACACGCGGGCGCGGGCAGCGAGGTTCGAGATGACGCGATCGATTTCCGACGCGATCTGGCGATTCACCGATTCCAGCTCGCTGCGTGCGCGGACCACATCGGGGTGGACCGCGCTGTACCGTGCCGTCAGATCCGCCAGCCGCGCGCCGATCGCTGCCTGCTGCGTGCGGAGCGATCCGATCACCGGGGAGCCGAGCGCCTCACCCACGTCATCGCCCTCCGAGCCCGAGCGAAGCTGCGCGCGTGCCGTGGCGAGCCGCGCCTGATCCTCGGCCGCCGCCGCCCGTGCGGTCGCGACCTGCTGGTTATAGGTCGAGATTTCCTGCTCGGTGAGCGACGTGCCCGTGGTGCTGAGCAGGTTGTTATCGATGCGGTAGCGCTGCACCGCCGCAGTTTCCGCTTGGGCGCGGGCGCGCAGTTGATCGAGCCGCTGTGCAATCAGCGTATTGGCGTCTCGCGTTTGCGCCTGCTGATCACCGAGATCGGCGAGCGCATATTGCCGCGCATATTCATTGGCGAGCCGCGTCGCTTCGACCGGATCCTCGGATTCCACGGCAATGTCGAGCGCATAGGTGCTGCCACTGCGGCGCACGTCGAGCCCGCGTTTCGCGTAATCGATCGCCGCCAGCCGCCGCTCCTCGCCGGTGCGCGGCCGCGCCTCCCTCCCGGACGAGCCGAACAATCGTGCGAGCATCCCCGGCCGGCTGGCTTCCGCCACGCGCACGTCCTGGCGCGCCTCGAGATTGAGCGCGTCGGCGACCTTTTCCGCCATCCCGTCCGAGCTGATCACCGCCACCTGGGTATCGACATATTGGTCGGTGGGATTGCTGGGGGGCGCGCCGCCCTCCTCGAGCGATGGCGGCGCGACGGGTGGCGTGCCCTTCAGCGCGACGCTGGCACGCGCGGTGTAGATCGGGGTCTGCCGCAGGGTGATGATCACCCCGGCGAGCAGCACCAGCATAAGCACGGCCAGGAAGGTGCCGATCCGCCGTCGGAAGATCGACCAGATGCCGCGGAGGTCGATCCGGTCCTCCGGCACCGGGGCGGCATATTCAAACGGGATCGCAAGCTGCGTTCCAGCGCGCAGTGCATCGACGGTGGCCACTGCGTTCGTCACGCTTGTTCACCTTTCACCGATGCGGCGCCTGGACCCGAAAGGAGCATGCGCGCGCGCATCACAGCTGCAGCCGCACGCCGGCGGTGATGCGGACGCGGTCATAGTCGCGACGGAGCAGCGAACTGGCGCCTCGGCGCTGCTTCGCACCAGAGATCGAGCCGACCAGCGACAGGTTGCGGTTCGCCAGATAGCGGACGCCGAACGCGCCCTCGAGGCGGCGATCACGCCGGTCAAGACCACGATAATCGGCGATTGTATAGGTGACACCGCTGTCGAGCAGCAGGTTGCGGAGCAGTTCATAATCAGCGCTGATCGTGGCGCGATCGAGCCGGATGCCGGCTGCACCGATCAGGGCGCTGCGCTGGAACGTTCGGCCGACATCGAGATGAATGTCGGCTAGCGGCGTCGGGCCCCAGTTCAGCCGGACGCCGTAATTGATCCCGCTGATGTCGCGATACAGCGGCGACTAAACGTCTGGCGCATGTAGCCGACGCCTGCCTCGCCATTGATAAGCGAGTTGGCGAAAGCGACCCCGCCAAGCAGCGCGTAACCGGCAGAATCGCGGTTCGGCAGGCGCGTGCTGCGAGCGTAGCGCGCATCATTGTATCGTGCCGCCGCGAACACGCCGACGGCCGGACCGACCGCCACCGCAACGCGCGCATTCGCACCCGCCTGCTCGGCATTGTTATCGCGCAGGGATACGCGCCGTCCGTCGACCTCGGTGGATCCATAGCGGAACTGGCTGACCGTGCCGCCGAGCGCGGCGGTGACCGGGCCGAAGCGCCGTTCCGCGCCTAGCGTGCTGGTGAGCTCGCGATAGGCAACGGGCGGCAGTGCACCGACCAGCGCTTCGTCCTCCGTGCCGCGGCGCTGGATGCGCCGCGCCGCGGTGAGGCTGGCGGATAGCTGAGTATCGCGATCCAATTCGATCCGGCCGGTGGCCGAAACGACCCCGCTGGTGTTGTTCTCGATCGTCTGCTGTGCGTAGCGCGTGATCGCGGCATCGGCGATCAGCGCGATATCGTAGCGCCGCGTTTCTTCCGAGCGGAGCGTGAGCCGCGGACTGAGCACGAGCGCGACATCATCGACCGGCGAGCCCGGGAGCGCATAGATGTTGCTGTCATAGCTGCCGCGGGCCTCGAGCGAGGGAAAGAGGCGGAAGCCGCCGACCGGAATGCCGATCGGGGCGTAGCCGGGTCGCGCGCGACCGGTCACCGTCTCACGTCCCGTCGGCGGCCTAGCGTCCCCCGCGGCAACCTGCGCCGCGCCGGGAGGAGAGGCAATAAGACCGGTGATGGCAACAAGGCGCACGGCCGCGACTCCGCCTTGCCGCGACCGCGGTCGGCGGTTGTATCGCCCGTGCCGGCCAGCGCGCTCCTGTCGCCCATCCCGCGCATGCCCCAATGTTCACCCCCGACAGCCAGTCCGCCGAGCAAACCGCCCGACAATGAGGGAACATCTTAGACGGATGCGCCGATCGCGGTGCGACGACTGCGTCCGAAGTGAAGCTAAATCGAAGCTGATCGGGCGCTTCGCAAGCTAACGCTGTGGTGACGATCACCCGCGGCGATCATACGTGCAGATGAGGCGCAGGCGATAACATGGAGGATGGTGGCATGTGGAAGACCGTGATCTTGCTGACTAGCTGTTGCGTTGCCCCAGCACTTGTCGCGTGCGCCCAGACTCCGCCGCCACTTACTGCCTCATCAAATAGTCGTCCAAGCGGCTACATGCTGGATTCGGGCGACAAGTTGCGGATCAACGTCTATAATGAAGAAAAGCTGAGCGGCGATTACGCGATCTCGGCGCTGGGCACCGTTGCATTCCCATTGATCGGCTCCGTCGATGCGAAGGGCCTGACGGCTGATCAAGTAGCTGCGGCAATCGCGGGTAAGCTCAAGACCTATGTCAATGAACCACGGGTCGCGGCCGAGGTGCTGAACTATCGCCCGTATTACATCCTGGGCGAGGTCAATCGGCCCGGCGAATATCCTTATGTGAACGGCATGCGGATCGAGCAGGCCATCGCCGCTGCCGGCGGGTATACGTATCGCGCGAACCAGAAGCGCGTTTTCGTGCAGCGCGGCGAGGAGGCGGAACGGACCATCACCTTGCGGGACACGCCGATACGCGTGATGCCGGGGGACACGATCCGGGTGGGGGAACGCTATTTCTGACGCTTCGGTCCTGACGCGTTCAGGGGCGAGACCTCAGGCGAGTGCCTTTACCAGCCCGAACACTGCCGCCCAGGCGGCGGCGCCACCGATCACGAAGATTGCCAAGCGGACCATCCGCGGCCAGCGGCGCCCAGGATCGTCGACGCCCATTTCGTCTCCCGGCGTGATGCCTGACACCTCGGCACAGGTAAAAGCGGAGTCGAGTTGCGCCGCGGTGAGCGGCCAGTGAAATTCGCAGCCATGATCGTCCCCGTCGCGCCGAACGACACGGGCATTCGCCGATCCGGGACCAGCGAGACCCAAGCGGACCGATGCGCCGACGGGGATGTGGGACGACGAGGAAAAGCGAAAACCGGTGCGCGAGAGATCGTGCACGAGTACCTCGTGTGGGGCGCCGCTTTCGTCCCGCAACGTCGAACCGCGCTCGACGCTGATCCGCGTCGCACGATCGCTCAATTCGCGGTCCAGCAGGTCGATCGTCGCAGCAAGCGGCATAGTCTCATTCCCTTCGCTGCTCCGACCCATACCCATCAGGCGTTAATCTCCGGTTCGCGGCAGAGCTTTTCGCTCGAAATCGGATGATCCTATGGCCGGGCGAAAGCGGAGATCAAGGCGAGTTGGTGAGAAAAACACTGATTTGATGAGCGAGGTCTCTCCAATGCTGGAGTGTTTTGGCGGATCTTGAACGCCGCCGAGACTTGTAGAGATCCAGGACGTCCCCAACCCGGATTTGAAGTACAATTTTCGTGGATGGGTAAGGAATGTACGGTTTTGCGCCCGACTCTTCAGCCACCTTTTTTTTACACAAAATACGTGAAAAAGTTCGGGCAACGCGCTTGCGATTATCGAACAGACGTCACGTAGAAGAGATGAGCACTCGCTATCCTCTCACTGCACCTCACCGAGTCGGAACAGAGCAAATGCGGCGACGTTTCTGTTAGCCGAGAACAAGAAGAGAGGATGGCTGATGCGCACCTGGGCCGCAGGCGCTGTACGTCGCAATGCACGTGTCGAGCGCCGCGAAAGTGGCGCTCAGTTGAAGCTGCATCCCAAGCCCCGCACGGACCTCCATCTTTCCGCGATGATCAACGCAGCGGGCGTGTCCGCGCTGCTGTGGGCCGGCCTGTATCATCTCATCCTGGGCTGAGAGGGTTGGATTGAAAGCGCCTCAGTAGGACCCACGCGCGAAAACGACACTCGGGATGGTCAGAGCCAGGATCTTGGCATCCATCAGGGCGGAGCGGGAGCGGCTGTAGGCGACATCAAAGGCGACTCGACGGCGGTACGAGACGTCGTTCCGCCCGCTGATCTGCCACAGACCGGTGATCCCTGGGCGCACGCTACAATAGTGGCTGAAGTAGCGACCGTAGCGATCAACCTCCGCATCCACGATCGGGCGGGGGCCGACCAAGCCCATTTCGCCGCGCAGCACGTTGAACAGCTGGGGCAGCTCGTCGAGGCTGCTCTTGCGCAGGAAGCTCCCGACAGTGGTGATCCGCGGATCGCGCTTTAGCTTATGGTCCCTCGACCACTCCGCGCGGGCCGCCGGATCGTTCGCCAACAGCTCCGCCAGGCGCGCCTCGGCGTCCACCGCCATGCTGCGGAACTTGAGGCAGCGGAAATGGCGCCCCCCTTTCCCGACGCGCCGGTGTGCGAAGAGCACAGGGCCCGGATCGCTGGCATAGATGAGCAGCGCGATGATCAGCATCAGCGGAAGGAAGAAGACGAGCGCGATGAGCGCCGCCACTACATCCATCGCACGCGTAACGACGCTATCAAAATGTGGTGCAGCGGAGCCGCGGCCCTGCGCGGCAGCGGCCGATGCCCCTGTAGCAGTCAGATACATCACGGCTCCCCAATCCCGCGAGGCGCTGCCGCCGCGAGTCACTGTTGTGTTGCTGCTGGTATAATCAGGTTATTGTGTTGGACGGCCGGGCGTTGATCAATGTCCGTGCCTGCGAGTTCCGTTCACATCGGAAGCATTTCTCTGACGCGCAAGTCTTTCATAAGCCCGGATACAATCAAGAAGACCGGCCGAACTCTTGCTCGACCGGCCTTCCCGCGACCTTATCCATGGCAGGTGCGTTAAACCTGCGCCGCCTGTGCCGCTGTCACCAGCGCGTACAACTCGTCGTAGGTATAGGTGATCGAGGTGTAATTGATGCCAGTCGCTCGATCGACGTTGCGAAACGTGAACTGTTCCGCATCATAGAAGGTTATTGCATCACCCTTGCCGTCGGCGTCGGCAAGATATTGGATCTTGATCCCTCCATCCGAACGGGTGGTGAAGACGAAGTCCTCGACGCGGTAGTTGAGAAATACCCGGTCGAAGCCAGTACCCATCTTGACGACGCCGTTCAGATCGACATTCGGAGTGTTCGGCCCGAAGACGAATACGTCGTCACCGCCACCCAGGTTGATGACCTTGTCCTTGTCCTGCATGAGGTCATTCAGCGTCGCCCGCTCTGCAGCATCGGAGCCGGCGACTTTGCCGGTGCTTTGTCCGGTAACCGTCGCATAGCCCGTGGGCGTCGGGTCATTATCCGTCGTGGTTGGAGTGGTCACATCAAGTGAAACTGCCATCGATACTCTCCCGGTTAGGTGACCAGAAGAACGGCCCTATCGCCGCCCATAGTTCTTCCGGATCACCGGCACGCATTATCATCGTGATTGGGAGTATCCGACCCCCTTCTTAAGAGATCCTCGTCCGCTACGGATAGATACACAATTTATGCATCTTGCCCCTGCCTCACTCTTGCTTCTTTAGCTTTGTTGCGGTGAAATACCTAATGCCGCTTATTTTGTACGGAATTGCACCGATAACTGCCCGATGTCACGCGACATTCATGCGAAATTGGCGGCTGCTAAAGTCGACATGTCCGAGAGATGACCGCGTCGGCACGCGGCGTCGAAGTTCAGGGCGCTTTCGACCGCCTTCGCGATGTATGATCCGGCATCCCCGGCGAGCAGCGGAAGACCGAAACGCTCGGCAATGAATTGCGTCTTGGCGTTACCATCGTCCAGGACCACGACTGCGCAGCCGGACAGCAACGCGAAGATGATCGCGTGAAGACGATTGGTCATCACCAATGAGGCATGCCGATACTCGCTGAGCAGAGCGTCAAGATCATAGCTCGCGCTGATCCTCGCGCTTTCAAGCCTGGAGGCGCTTATCAGCTGTTCGGCGGCATCCCGATCCATTCCCGGTCGCGGATCGTGGCACGCGAACAGCAATTGATCAGCCGGCCGCTGCGCGCGTGCGGCGTTTACAATGTCAGTGATCGACGCCGCGGTGATGGCCCGATCCTCACTGCGATCGATACAGGGTGCGATGATGATCCGATCGCGCGCCTGCGGCTCGCTCCCGGCGCGCTGGTGAAGGCGGCCGGGCATGAATGCCGCGTCTGCCGTCTGCCGCACTCGTTCTTTGCCGACCAAGGTGATTGCGTTCGCGGCAGAGGCGGAGTCGCGCACGCGCACCTCCTCCGCCAGACGCAGCAGGGCACGCCAGATGGCCCGGCGGCGCGGCTCGCGGAGCCCACTGACGCCGAGGCCCCGCGTCGTCACCCGCCCGCCCCGCGCCCGTGCGGCGCGCGCGCCGGCATATTGCGCGATCAGGCTGGCGAGCGAAACGTTGTCGCGAACGAGTTGGCCACCGCCAATCACCACGTCGCACGTCGAGGCGAGCCGAATGAAGGAAAGGATGCCGCGCCCATCGACCAGCCGGCCGCCGGCAGCGTTCACCTGGCGCACGATTTCCGGGGGCAGCGGGTTCCAGCGGCGGACGTACGCGACCGATCCGGACGGCAGATGCTCGAGGTTTTGCAGCAACAGTGCAAGGTCGCCAAGATTACATAAATCCCCGCAGTAGAACATCACAGGTCGCATCGCTGCTCTTTCTCCGATCCCGCGTATCGATGCCGCGCCATGACCTTGAGCGGAGGCGCGCGCCTGCTCCACGCGCCGAAGTTCAATCCATCGATCAACTCCTTCTCAAGCATGGAAATTGGTGCAGCCGGGATCTTGTAAATCCGGGATGGTGCAATCTGGCCATTATCCGTGCGCTCGCTGCGATAGACAGGCGGTCAGCATCCACCGGTCGGCGCCTGGGGGGCGCAGAGGCGAACGCAACCGGAGTCGCGCGTGAAGGTCGCTATCCTCAACGTGAAATACAGCCCGAACCTGGGCGACGGACTGCTGGCGGAATGTCTAGAGTGCGAGCTTCGGCGTCATCACCCCTGCATCGAGCTGATCCCGATCGATCTGGCCGGCCGCACCAAGTACGATCGCCATGGCCGCCATCGTGCGGCAGCGATGCGCACGCTGGAATGGCTACCCCAGCCGCTGCGTCGCGCCGCGGCGCTGACGGTGCTGAGCATGCTGTCGCGCGCCAAGCTGCGCCCGGCGTTCAGGATGGCGCTGACTTCATGCAACGCTGCCGTCATCGGTGGGGGCAATTTGTTTGCCGACGACGATCTCAACTTCCCGGTGAAGATCGCCTCGGGACTCGCAGAGGCTCGGAAGCGCGCACTGCCGGTCGCCGTCCATGCGGTGGGCGTGGCCGACAACTGGAGTTCGACCGGCCAGCGCCTGTTTACGCGTGCGTTGGGGGAAGCACGGATCGCGGCGATCGCGGTGCGTGATGAGCGGTCGCAGGAGATTTGGAACCGGCGGCTCGGCGAACGTGGCATCCGTCCGGCTGACATCGCGCGTGATCCGGGACTGCTTGCCGCACGCTGCTACACATTGCCGGAAAACAGGGCGTCTCGGCGCCGCGTCGCGCTGTGCATCACCAACCCGCTGGCGGTTCGTTACCACGGCGGCGCGGCCGGCGGGGATGAAGCGCTTGGTGCCTGGTATGGCGCGACGATCGCGGCACTCGCAACGGACGGCTGGGAGGTGGCGCTGTTCACCAACGGCAGCCCCGAGGACCGCGCCTATCTGGATCGCCAACAAGGATCATGGAGCAAGCTTGCCGCCCCGGGGATTGTCCGCGCGGTGCCAGCGTTCGCACGGCCGGCCGATCTTGTGGCCGAGCTATCGCAAGCGACCGTGGTGATCGCGCACCGCATGCATGCGTGCATCGCGGCCTATTCGTGCAAGGTGCCGCCGATCGGCCTGAGGTGGGATCCGAAGCTCGACAGCTTCTTCGCGCTCTCGGATCGAAGCGACTTCATGGTGGATACCGCCAGCGTCGATGCGGCGGTGATGGTCGCATTGGTCAACCTGGCGGCGGCGGAAGGGATCGAACCTGTCCGCCACGAACGGCTGCTCGACGAGGCAAGCGCCAGCATCGCTGAACTGGGGCGCACGCTTCGTCTGGCGGTGGCGGCGGCATGATCGATCGGATCGTGATCCTGAACGACATCGCACAGCCGATGGGCGGTGCGACTGCGCTGGCATTGCTGTCTGCACGACTGTTTCGTGGCCGCGGCCTGGCCGTCACCTTCATCTGCGGCGATGATGGGCACAACGATGCACTGGTCGGCGCGGGCGTCGAGGTGGTCGCCCTGGGGCAGAAGCGGCTGCAAGCGGCTGGTAAGGCGACGGCGCTGATCGGCGGGCTGTACAATGCTGCGGCGGGGGCAATGATCGGGCGCTGGATCGCCGCAAACGATACGCCGCGCACCGTGTATCACCTTCACGGCTGGGCGCAGATCCTGTCGCCAAGCGTCTTCAAGGCACTTCGCCCGGTGGAGGATCGGCTGGTGCTTTCGGCGCACGACTTCTTCCTCACCTGCCCCAATGGCAGCCAGGCGTTTCTGAAGAGCGGGAGGATCTGCCCGCTGACGCCGATGAGCGCGGCCTGTGTCACGGCGAATTGCGACCGGCGGCATTATGCGCACAAGCTGTGGCGGGTCGCGCGGCAGGCAGTCCAGCGGCGTTATTATCAGCCGCGCCAGTCACCCCCGGTGCTGGCGATTCACGAGGCGATGCGCCCCTTCCTGATGCGTGCGGGCATCGGAACCGAGCGCATCCACACCCTCCCCAATCCGGTGACGGCGTGGACGCAGACGCGGATCGCGGCGGAGGACAATGATGAGGTGCTGTTCGTCGGGCGGCTGGAGGCAACGAAGGGGCCCGACCTCGCCGTGCGCGCGTGCCGGGCGGCGGGCGTGAAGCTGCGGATGATCGGCGATGGCGTAATGCGCGAGCAACTGGCGCGGGAATATCCCGAGGTAAGCTTCATGGGGCGACGGGGGCCTGAAGAAATCGCGAGGATTGCACGCGGGGCGCGGCTGCTGGTGATGCCGAGCCGTTATCCCGAGCCGTTCGGGTTGGTGGCAGTCGAGGCGCTATGGAGCGGACTGCCGGTCATCGCCAATGATACCGCCTTTCTGGCGGGCGATATCGTGCGCGCAGGCGCCGGGCTGGCGGTGGCGCCGCGCGACACCGGCGCCTTTGCGGCGGCGATACGGACGCTGTTCGATGATGACGTTCGCTGCTGGACAGCGAGCGTGGCGGGGTATCAGCGAATGCCGGACGTGGCGCTGTCGCCGGAGTCCTGGGCCGAGCGGCTGATCGGCGCGTATCGCGCTCGGCTGAGACCTGAGCTTGAGGGGGGGCGCGGAGGGCGACTGGCTGGTGCCGTCTGAAAACCGGCGCCGATGCGCAAGCGGGATTCCGGCCCGAGGCCGGAGTGACGGTCAGGCCTCTCGGATTTTCCGCGCCGGATCAGGCGGCGGGGTACTGCTCGCGGCGAGCGATGCGGAGTACGATCCACCCGGCGAGACCCGCGACAAGCGATCCGACGAGGATCCCGATCTTCACCTCTTCCTGCAGCAGCGGATCATCGGCGAAGGCGAGCAGGCCGATGAACAGGCTCATGGTGAAGCCGATGCCGCACAGGAGCGATACGCCGAGCAACTGGAAGCCGCTGGCGCCCGCCGGCATGTCCGCGACGCCCGCCTTGATCAGCAGCGACGCGCTGCCAAATACGCCGACCAGCTTCCCGACCAGCAAGCCAAGCGCGACGCCGAGCGTCAGGTGATCGGTCAGCACCGCAGGCGAAACCCCTGCGAAGGAAACGCCGGCATTGGCGAAGCCGAAGATGGGGACGATCAGAAAGGTGACCCAGCCATGCAGGTGATGCTCCAGCCGGTGGAGCGGCGAATGGTCCATCTCGTCCGGCCGGCCGAGAACGCGGCGCAGCGGGATGGTGAGCGCAAGCACGACGCCGGCGATGGTGGCGTGAACACCGGAGCGAAGCACCAGATACCAAAGCAGAACGCCGAGGATCAGGTAGGGCGTCAGGCGAAGCACGCCGAAGCGGTTGAGCCCGATCAGTACGGCCGTGACGAGGCCGGCGCCGGCGAGATGGCCGACGGACAGATCGCCGGAATAGAACAGTGCGATGATCACCACGGCGCCGAGATCGTCGATGATCGCCAGCGCCGTCAGGAACACCTTGAGCGAGGTCGGCACACGATCGCCGAGCAGCGAGAGCACGCCGAGTGCGAAGGCGATGTCGGTCGCCGAGGGGATCGCCCAGCCCCGCGCGGTCTCCGCATTGTCGATATTGAAGCCGAGGAAGATGAGCGCTGGCACCACCATGCCGCCGATCGCCGCGGCACCCGGGAGGAGGCGCCTGCTCCAGCTGGAAAGCTGGCCGTCGAGCACCTCCCGCTTGATCTCCAGCCCGACGAGCAGGAAGAACAGCGCCATCAGCCCGTCGTTGATCCAGTGCGTGACACTGAGCGGACCGAGATACGCGTGCAGCGCGCCGAAATAGACCGGTGCGGCAGGCGAATTGGCGACCAGCAGCGCCAGCGCGGCGGCACCCATCAATACCAGTCCGCCCGACGCCGAATTGTCGAGAAAGGCCCGCAGCATGGAAACCGGGCGTCCAGCAGGTCGCGTCGTGCTCATGTCAGAAGCTCCCGCGTTTCAACTGGACGATGGCTGCAGGACCATCGCAACGCTTACTCCCACTCGATGGTGCCCGGCGGCTTCGACGTATAATCGTAGGTGACCCGGTTGATGCCGCGCACCTCGTTGATGATCCGCGTGGTGACGCGCGAAAGGAAGCCGCCCGGGAATTCGAACGCCTGCGCCGTCATGCCGTCGGTGGAGGTGACGGCACGCAGCGCCAGCACGCTGTCATAGGTGCGGCCATCGCCCATCACGCCGACGGAGCGGACCGGCAGCAGCACCGCGAAAGCCTGCCAGATCGCATCGTAGAGCCCGGCGTTGCGAATCTCCTCGAGGTAGATCGCGTCTGCCTTGCGCAGGATGTCGCAGCGCTCCTTGGTGACTTCGCCCGGGATGCGGATCGCGAGGCCCGGCCCAGGGAACGGGTGGCGACCGACGAACACGTCCGGCAAGCCAAGCTCCCGGCCGAGATCGCGCACCTCGTCCTTGAACAATTCCCGCAGCGGCTCGACGAGCTTCATGTTCATGCGCTCGGGAAGGCCGCCGACATTGTGGTGGCTCTTGATCGTCACCGACGGCCCGCCGGTGAAGCTGACGCTTTCGATGACGTCCGGGTAAAGCGTGCCCTGCGCGAGGAACTCGGCCCCGCCGATCTTCTTCGCCTCGGCCTCGAACACCTCGATGAAGGTCTTGCCGATGAACTTGCGCTTGGCCTCGGGATCCGTGACACCGGCGAGGCCGTTCATGAACAAAGCCTCGGCGTTCACATGGACCAGCGGAATATTGTAATGGCCGCGGAACAGGCTGACGACCTGATCGGCTTCGCCTGCGCGCATGAGGCCGTGGTCGACGAACACGCACGTCAGCTGATCACCGATCGCCTCGTGGATCAGCACTGCGGCAACCGCCGAATCGACGCCGCCCGAAAGTCCGCAGATCACCCGGCCCTTGCCGACCTGCTCGCGGATCTCCGCGATCTTGGTTTCGCGGAACTCGGCCATCGTCCAGTCGCCGGCGAGACCGCAGACGTGGCGCGCGAAGTTCTTGATCAGCCGTCCGCCGTCGGGGGTGTGCGCGACCTCCGGGTGGAACTGCATGCCGTAGAAACGGCGGCTCTCGTCCGCGGTGATGGCGAACGGGGCACCGGGCGACGTGGCGACCGGGACGAAGCCGGGGGCAAGCTCGGCAACGTGATCGCCGTGGCTCATCCACACCTGATGCCGCTCGCCTTCGCGCCACAGGCCGTCGAACAGCCCGCAGCCCGTCTCCACCTCGACGAAGGCTTCGCCGAACTCGCCCGAATAACCCTTCTCGACTCGCCCGCCGAGCTGGGTGTTCATCACCTGCTGGCCGTAACAGATGCCCAGCACCGGAACGCCGCTTTCGAACACGATCTGCGGGGCGCGCGGGCTGCCGTCATCGACGACGGAGGCGGGACCGCCCGACAGGATGACGCCCTTGGGCTTCAACCGCTCGAACGCTTCGGCGGCGGACTGGAAGGGCGCGATCTCGCTGTAGACGCCGGCCTCGCGCACGCGGCGTGCGATCAGCTGGGTCACCTGGCTGCCGAAATCGACGATCAAGATGCTGTCGGGGTGTTCCATCGCGCGCCTGTAGCGACAGACGCCGGACAAATGAAGAGGCCGCGCTCCCGGTGGGGAACGCGGCCTCTCATGAATCTTAACGTTCGTGCCGGATCAGGCAGCGACGTCGAAGTCCTCGTCGGTCATCATCGGGCCCGAATCCTGGCCCTTCGCCGAGACGTCGCGATCGACGAACTCGATGATCGCCATCGGCGACGCGTCCGACGCGCGGATGCCGGCCTTGATGACGCGGGTGTAACCGCCGTTACGGCCGGCATAGCGCGGCGCCAGCACGTCGAACAACTTCACCAGCTGCGCATCGTCAAGCAGACGGGCGTGCGCAAGACGACGGTTCGACAAGCCGCCCTTCTTGCCCAGCGTGATCAGCTTTTCGATGTACGGGCGAAGTTCCTTCGCCTTGGCAAGCGTGGTGGTGATCTGCTCGTGCTTGATCAGCGCGGCCGACATGTTGCGGAACAGCGCGGCGCGATGTGCCGAGGTACGCTGAAGCTTACGACCGCCTACACGGTGACGCATGGTATGTCCTTCTTGTTCGTTCGGGGGCCGTATGAGGTACCCCGGACCAGGTGGGACGTGTGGGCCACCCTGTGTACGTCACCCCGGCATTGTGCCGGGGCCCCGGAAACTTTTCGCCGGTCCGGCGTGGCGAAGCCACGCCGTCGGTCGGGATCGGCGTTGCCGACCCGCCGGCCGGGCCTGTCCTGTCTCCGGCGCAGCCATGCTGCGCCGGTGCAGGATCAGCCCATGATTTCCTGCTCGAGCTTCTTGGCCATCTCTTCGATGTTCTCAGGCGGCCAGCCCGGGATTTCCATGCCAAGACGCAGGCCCATCGAGGACAGCACTTCCTTGATCTCGTTCAAGGACTTGCGGCCGAAGTTCGGGGTGCGCAGCATTTCCGCCTCGGTCTTGCCGACGAGATCACCGATATAGATGATGTTGTCGTTCTTAAGGCAGTTGGCCGAGCGGACCGACAGTTCGAGCTCGTCGACCTTCTTGAGCAGGTAACGGTTGATCTGCTGCGTGTCGCTGGCGACTTCGCCAGCCGGCGTCGGAGCGGCCATGCCGACCGGTGCCGAACGCGCAACCGCCGAATCGTCGAAGTGGACGAAGAGCGACAGCTGGTCCTGAAGGATGCGACCGGCGTAACCGAGCGCGTCTTCCGGGGTGACGGTGCCGTCGGTCTCGACGGTCAGCGTCAGCTTGTCGTAGTCCAGATCCTGACCGACGCGGGTCGGGTCGACCTTGTAGCTGACCTGACGTACCGGCGAGTACAGCGCATCGACCGGGATGAGGCCGATCGGCGCGTCGGCCGGGCGGTTCACGGTGGCCGGGACGTAGCCCTTACCGGTGTCGGCGGTCAGCTCCATGTTGAGCGTCGCGCCTTCGTCGAGGTGGCAGATCACTAGTTCGGGGTTCATCACCTCGATGTCACCCGAGACGGCGATGTCGCCAGCCTTCACTTCAGCCGGGCCGGTCGCGGAAAGCTGCAGACGCTTCGGGCCTTCGCCCTGCATCTTGAGCGCGATCTGCTTCACGTTGAGGACGATGTCGGTCACGTCCTCACGAACACCTGCGAGGCTCGAGAATTCGTGCAGCACGTTCTCGATCTTGATCGAGGTGACGGCGGCGCCCTGCAGGCTCGACAGCAGCACGCGGCGCAGCGCGTTGCCGAGGGTCAGACCGAAACCGCGCTCCAGCGGCTCGGCGACGAAGGTCGACTTGCGCTTGCCGTCGCCGCCCTTCTTCTCGAGCGCGTTGGGCTTCTTAAGTTCCTGCCAGTTCTTTGCGTTGACGGACAAGGCTCGTGTCCCCTGATGTTGGGCCGGACAGGGGCACGTCCGGCCGGGAGTAAAAAGCGCACCGGCTCGTCAGCCGGGCGCCGGAAGCATCAGACGCGGCGGCGCTTCGACGGACGCACACCGTTGTGCGGGATCGAGGTCACGTCACGGATCGACGTAATCTGAAAACCGACCGCCTGCAGCGCGCGAAGCGCCGACTCGCGGCCCGAACCCGGACCCTTCACCTCAACCTCGAGCGTACGCACGCCGTGCTCGGCGGCCTTCTTGCCCGCGTCTTCGGCTGCGACCTGGGCAGCATAAGGGGTCGACTTACGCGAGCCCTTGAAGCCCATCATGCCGGCCGACGACCAGCTGATGGCATTGCCCTGCGCGTCGGTGATGGTGATCATGGTGTTGTTGAAGCTGGCGTTGACGTGCGCCACGCCGGCGGTGATGTTCTTGCGCTCGCGACGGCGAATACGCTGCGGTGCCTGTGCCATTTGGTAATCCTGACCTTTGTTTCAAGCGGAGGCCGGGAGGCAACGTGCCTGCAACCAGCCCCTCGACCGAAGAAGAAGCGCGAAGCTTACTTCTTCTTGCCTGCGATCGGCTTCGCCTTGCCCTTGCGGGTGCGCGCATTGGTGTGCGTGCGCTGGCCGCGGACCGGCAGGCCCTTGCGGTGGCGCAGGCCACGGTAGCAGGCGAGATCCATCAGGCGCTTGATGTTCATCGCGGTCTGACGACGAAGATCGCCTTCCACGGTGTAGCCGGCGTCGATTGCCTCGCGGATCTGGAGCACTTCCTGATCGGTCAGGTCCTGCACCCGGCGCTCCGGAGCGATTTCCAGCTTCTCGGTGATTTCCTTGGCCTTGGCCGGACCGATGCCGTGAATGTACTGAAGCGCGATCAGAACGCGCTTGTTGGTCGGGATGTTAACACCCGCGATACGTGCCATGAACTTCTATCTCCTCGTGCTCCACAGGGTGCGGCATGGTACACGCACCCCATCTCGTCGCATGACGCTCCACCACGCAGGAAAACGGCAAGCGTTTGACAACGCTGCCGGTGACCGGGGTGTTGGAAGGGGGCTCAACTAGGCGCGGGCGAACGCAGTGTCAAGCGATCGGTTCCCGCAGCAACGGATTGATCGCAGCGTGGCGGCGACCAACTATTCGCCGCCCTGACACTCGCCAGGGCGGCAGCAAGCAATCAGGCAGCGCCGTCGAGGATCGACTCGATCGAGCGCGTGACCTCGGCGATGTCTGCCATGCCATCGACCCGGCGCACCAACCCACGCGCCTCGTAGATCGGCAGGATCGGCGCGGTCTTGGCGCGATATTCGGCCATGCGCGTGCGCACGGTTTCCTCGTTGTCGTCCGGACGGCGCTTGAATTCATGGCTGCCGCAGACGTCGCAGGTGCCCTCGACCTTCGGCTGCTTGAACCGGTCGTGATAGCCAGCACCGCAATTGCCACAGGTGAAGCGGCCGACGATGCGCTCGACCAGCGCATCCTCGTTCACTTCAAGCTCGATCACGTGATCGAGCGATCGACCGCGCTCGTCGAGCAGCAAATCCAGCGCGTCCGCCTGTGCGGCGGTCCGGGGATAGCCGTCGAAGATCGCGCCCTGCCCCGGGCCCAGACGATCGAGGTTCTCGCCGATGAGCGCCGAGACGATCGCATCGGAAACGAGCTCGCCCGCGTCCATCACGGCCTTCGCCTGGAGCCCAACCGGCGTGCCCGCCTTCACCGCGGCGCGCAGCATGTCACCAGTCGACAGCTGCACCATGCCGCGCTCGGCCACGAGTCGTTCGGACTGGGTGCCCTTGCCCGCTCCCGGCGGCCCAAGAAGAATGATGTTCACGGAAAAAACGCCCTCCCCGTTCGACCGCTAGCGCCACTCAGCGCAGGCGGCCACCCTTCAGCTTCGCCTTCTTGATCAGATCGCCATACTGGTGGGCCAGCAAGTGCGACTGGATCTGCGTGACCGTGTCCATCGTCACGTTGACGACGATGAGCAAGCTCGTGCCGCCAAGATAGAAGGGAATTGACAGCGCCGAGACGAGATATTCCGGCACCAGGCAGATGAAGGCCAGATACGCCGCACCGATGACGGTGATGCGCGTCAGCACGTAATCGAAATATACCTCGGTGTTCTTGCCCGGACGGATGCCCGGCACGAAGCCGCCATAGCGCTTCAGATTCTCGGCCGTCTCCTCCGGGTTGAAGACCACCGCGGTGTAGAAGAACGAGAAGAAGATGATGCCGGCGCCGTAGAGCAACATGTACAGCGGGCTGCCGTGCTGCAGATACTGGTTGAGGCTGATGATCGTGTCACCCCACCAGCTCTCGCCCGAAACGGCGGTGCCGGCGAACTGCGTGATCGTCAGCGGCAGCAGCAGCAGCGACGAGGCGAAGATCGGGGGGATCACGCCGGCGGTGTTGATCTTCAGCGGCAGGTGGCTGCGATCGGCCTGCATCCCGCGCTGCGTCTGGCGCTTGGGATACTGGATCAGGATGCGGCGCTGCGCGCGCTCCATGAAGCAGATGAAGAGCACGAGACCGGCCACCGCGACGATGATCGCCAGCAGGACCGCCGGGTTCATCGAACCGGTGCGGCCACCCTCGAGCAGGTTGACGATCGTCGTCGGCAGGTGCGCGACAATGCCCGCCATGATGATCAGCGAGATGCCGTTGCCGATGCCGCGGCTGGTGATCTGCTCACCGATCCACATCAGGAACATCGTGCCGCCGATCAGCGAGATGACCGCGGCGACGCGGAACAGCATGCCCGGCTCGACCACCGCGCCGCCCGCCTCCAGGCCGGTCGCAATGACATAGCCCTGGATCGCGGTGAGCAGCACCGTGCCGTAGCGCGTATACTGGTTGAGCTTCTTGCGACCGCTCTCGCCTTCCTTCTTGATCGCCGCGAGCTGCGGCGACAGCGAAGTCGCGAGCTGAACGACGATCGAGGCCGTGATGTACGGCATCACGCCCAGCGCGATCAGCGAGGCACGCTCCAGCGCACCACCCGAGAAGGTGTTGAAGAAATCGAGCACGCCGCCCTGGGTCTGACGCGCGAGCGCGGCGAGGCCGGTCGGGTCGATGCCAGGAAGCGGCACATAGCTGAGCAGGCGGAAGACGATCAGCGCACCGATCGTGAACCACAATCTCTTCTTGAGATCGGTCGCCTGCGCGAATTTCGCGAGGCTGATGTTTTGCGCCATCTGGTCGGCTGCGGATGCCATCGTACGTCGGTGCCTTCGGAAACGAAAAACGGCGGAGAAGGTCTAACGCCCCGCCCCGCCGCTCATATAGTCTCGCTCGAAGGCTTGTCTAACCTAGCGAGCAAATTCCGCTCCGGCTCGAGGCCGGAACCCAGTCGCGAGCGGCCCGTAACTGGGCCCCGGCATGGCGCCGGGGCGGCAGCTATGGCTTACTTGGCCTGCTTGGCAGCCTTGTCGGCCAGGCGCGCTTCGCGGGTCTTGCCCTTCTTCGCGGCAGCCTTCTCGCCAGCAGCGACGACTTCGATCACGTTGACCGAACCGCCGGCCTTCTCGATCGCTTCACGCGCCGAGGCCGAGACGCCGGCAACGGTGAAGTTCAGCTTCGCGCTGATCTCGCCCTTGGCGAGGAGACGAACGCCGTCCTTGCCACCGCGCGCAAGGCCTGCGGCCTTCAGCGCTGCATGGTCGATGTCGGTGCCGGTCAGCTTGCCTGCGTCGACCGCCTTCTGGATCGCGCCCAGGTTCACCTCGGCATAATCCTTGGCGAAGATGTTGTTGAAGCCGCGCTTCGGCAGACGCATGTGGAGCGGCATCTGACCGCCCTCGAAGCCCGCGATGGACACGCCCTCACGGCTCTTCTGACCCTTCTGGCCACGACCGCCGGTCTTGCCCTTGCCCGAGCCGATGCCGCGGCCGACGCGGATCTTGCGATGACGGGCGCCTTCGTTGTCCCGCAGTTCGTTTAGTTTCATGTGTGCACTCGCTTTCGCTTTTGTCGCGCTGATAAAAAGGAAGGGGGCCGCTTAGCCCCCTCCCCCGTGTTTGTCACTAGTCAGGCAAGGACGCTCAGTCCTGAACCTCGACCATGTGCTGCACCTTGCGGATCATGCCGCGGACCTCGGGGCTGTCCTCGAGCTCCGAAACACGGTGCATCTTGTTGAGGCCAAGGCCGATCAGCGTTGCACGCTGGTCCTTGGTGCGACGGATCGGCGATCCGGTCTGCTTCACCTTGATGGTTGCCATGTCGGCTTACTCCGTGATGGCCGCAGCGTCCGCCTCGGCGGTCTGCGAACCACCGCGGCCGAGCAGGTCGGCGATCTTCTTGCCACGACGCTGGGCAACCGCCTTCGGCGAGGTCTGGTTGTTCAGCGCCTCGAACGTGGCGCGGATCATGTTGTACGGGTTCGACGTACCGACCGACTTGGTCACCACGTCGGCGACACCGAGCGATTCGAAGATGGCACGCATCGGGCCACCCGCGATGATGCCGGTGCCCTGCGGCGCCGAGCGGACGGTGACGCGGCCGGCACCGAAGTGACCGTTCACGTCATGGTGCAGCGTGCGGCCTTCCTTCAGCGGCACGCGGACCATCGCCTTCTTGGCAGCGGCAGTGGCCTTGGAGATCGCCTCCGGCACTTCGCGCGCCTTGCCGTGACCGAAGCCGACGCGGCCCTTGCCGTCACCGACGACGACGAGCGCTGCGAAGCCGAAGCGCTTACCGCCCTTCACCGTCTTCGACACGCGGTTGATGTGAACGAGCTTTTCGATCAGCTCCTCACCACCGTCATCACGGTTGCGGTCGTCACGACGACCACGACCGCCGTCACGGCCGCCACGATTGCCACCGGGGCCACCACGGCCACGACCGCCACCCGGACCGCCGCGACCGCGACCGCCACCGCCACCGCCGGCGTAACCGCCGCCCTGCGGCGCGTCGTTGGTGGCGGGAGCTGCGTCCTGCTGCACCGCTTCCGGCGCGTTGTTTTCGTCAGCCATGTCTTAGAACTCCAGTCCGGCTTCGCGCGCGGCTTCCGCCAGCGCCTTCACCCGTCCGTGAAAGAGGAAGCCGCCACGGTCGAACACGACCTGCGTGACGCCGGCAGCCTTCGCCGCCTCGGCGATGCGCTTGCCAACGGCGCTGGCGGCATCGACGTTCGACGTCGCACCTTCATGGCCCTGGAGCGTCGACGCGGCAGCGACCGTGCGGCCCTGTGCGTCGTCGATCACCTGAGCGTAGATGTGCTTGCCCGAGCGATGCACGGACAGACGCGGACGGCCGCCGCTGCGCGCACGAAGCGCCGTACGGTTGCGGCGACGCCGCTTCTCGAAAAGCGAAAGGCCCTTGGTCACTTCTTCTTTCCTTCCTTACGGAAGATGAACTCGCCGTCGTACTTGATGCCCTTGCCCTTGTACGGCTCGGGCTTGCGCCAGCGGCGGATCTCGGCGGCCAGCTGGCCAACCTTCTGCTTGTCGGCACCCGAAATCTCGACCGTGGTCTGATCCGGGGTCTTCACCTCGATGCCTTCCGGCACGTCGATGTCGACATCATGGCTGTAGCCGAGCTGCAGCTTGAGCTTGCGACCCTGCGCAGCGGCGCGATAGCCGACGCCGGTGATCAGCAGCTTCTTGGTGAAGCCCTCGGTCACACCGGTGACCAGGTTCTGCACCATCGTACGCTGCATCCCCCAGAAGGCGCGCGCCTGCTTGGAGTCGTTCGCCGGCTGCACGGAAATGCCACCGTCCTCGAGCGTGTACTTGATCTCGTCGCGCAGCGTGAGACCGAGGGTACCCTTCGGGCCCTTCACGGTCAGCTGCTTGCCCTCGATCGTGGCAGTGACACCGGCCGGAACCGTGACTGCCTTCTTGCCGATGCGGCTCATCAGAACACCTCCGCCAGCACTTCGCCGCCGACGTTCTGCTCGCGTGCCTCGGCATCCGAGAGCACGCCACGCGGCGTCGAGACGATCGTGATGCCAAGGCCGTTCATCACACGCGGCAGGCTCTGCGAGCCGCTGTAGATACGACGACCAGGCTTTGAGACGCGGGCGACATGCTTGATCGCCGGCTGGCCCTCGAAATACTTGAGCTCGATGCGGACGCCCTTCACGGGGCCCATATCTTCCTCGCTATAGCCACGGATGTAGCCTTCGCGCTGAAGCACGTCGAGCACGCGGGTCCGCAGCTTCGACGCCGGCGACACGACGCTGTCCTTGCGTGCGCGCTGGCCGTTGCGGATGCGGGTGAGCAGGTCACCCAGGGGATCGGTCACTGCCATCTTGGTGTCCTTACCAGCTCGACTTCGTCAGACCGGGGATCAGGCCCTTGTTGGCCAGATCGCGCAGCATCACGCGGGCAAGACGGAACTTGCGATAGTAAGCGCGCGGCCGGCCGGTGATTTCGCAGCGATTGCGGACGCGGGTCGGGTTCGAATTGCGCGGAAGTTCGGCCATCTTGAGGCGCGCGATGAGACGCTCGGTCTCGTCGAGCGACTTGTCGTTCGCCGTTGCCTTCAGCTTCGCCCACTTCGGGGCATATTGCTTCACGAGCTTCTTGCGACGCTCGTTCTTGTTCACGGAACTCAGTTTCGCCATGGACTTAAGCTCTCTCGTTCAGTTCGTTGCCAAGGGGCTCACGCCGCCTTCTTCTCTTCTTCCGCCTCGTCCCGCGGGAACGGGAAGCCGAACAGGCGAAGCAGCTCGCGCGCCTCGTCGTCGGTCTTGGCGGTCGTGGTGACGATCACGTCCATGCCGCGCACCTTGTCGATGCGGTCATAGTTGATTTCCGGGAACACGATCTGCTCCTTCAGACCGCAGGCATAGTTGCCGCGTCCATCGAAGCTCTTCGGGTTCAGGCCGCGGAAGTCGCGGACACGCGGAAGCGCGATGGTGATGAAGCGATCGAGAAATTCGTACATGCGCTCGCGACGCAGCGTGACCTTCACGCCGATCGGCATGCCTTCACGCAGCTTGAACTGCGCGATCGACTTCTTCGCCTTGGTGATCACCGGCTTCTGGCCCGCGATCAGCTCCATTTCGGAAGCGGCCTGCTCGACGCGCTTCTTGTCCTGGGTCGCCTCACCGACGCCCATGTTGAGCACGATCTTCTCGATCCGCGGGATCTCGAGTGCGTTCTTGTAGCCGAACTTCTCGGTCATCGCCTTGGCGATCGACTCGTCGTACAGCTTGCGCAGGCGCGGCGTGTAGCCATCAGCCATCGATCTTCTCCCCGGTCTTGACCGCGACGCGGACCTTCTTGCCGTCCTGCGTCTCGAAACGGACGCGCGTCGGCTTGCCGTCGGCAGTCACGTGCGCGACCTTCGACACATGGAGCGGCGCTTCGAAGCGCTGCAGGCCACCCTGCGGGTTCAGCTGGGTGGGCTTGGCGTGGCGGGTCGCGACGTTGACGCCCGACACGACGACCTTGCCGTCCTTCGGCATGGCGGCGGTGACGGTGCCCGTCTTGCCCTTGTCCTTGCCGGACAGGACGATGACCTGATCGCCCTTCTTGATCTTCGCGGCAGCCATTACAACACCTCCGGAGCCAGCGAGATGATCTTCATGTGCTTCTTGCCACGAAGTTCACGCACCACCGGGCCAAAGATACGGGTGCCGATCGGCTCCTCGTTCTTGTTGACCAGCACGGCGGCGTTGCCGTCGAAACGGATGGTCGAGCCGTCCGCACGGTGAATGTCCTTGGCGGTGCGCACGATGACGGCGCGATGCACGTCACCCTTCTTCACCTTGCCACGCGGCTGAGCTTCCTTGATCGACACGACAATGATGTCGCCGACGCTGGCCGTGCGGCGCTTGGAACCACCAAGCACCTTGATGCACTGTACCCGCTTCGCGCCGCTGTTGTCAGCGACGTCGAGATTGGACTGCATCTGGATCATCGATCCGCTTCCTTCTCTCTGATGGGGTGGATACCGACCCAGCCCCGCCTAAAAAAACGCCCCGGGCGCGGAGCATTCCGCGTCCAGGGGGAGCGGCCCGTTAGCCGCTCCGCAGGAGAAAGGCAATGCCCCGTGGTGCGCTGCCTATTCCTGCCGTCGCTTCCTCGTGCCCCTCGACTGGTCTCCGGCGGATGCCGGACCCTGGCCGATACTGGCACGAGGCCCTGGTCTACGTGCCGAGCGGCGGCTTACGCCGACGCCGGCTCGTCGATCTCGACCCGCTCCGGCGTCGCATGGGTGTTCACCCGATCGACGACCTTCCAGGTCTTCAGCTTGGAGATCGGCGCGGTCTCTTCGATCCGCACGGTCTCGCCCTGCTTGTACTCGTTCGCCTCGTCATGGGCGTGATACTTCTTCGAACGGCGGATGATCTTGCCGTAGAGCGGGTGCTTCACCTTGCGCTCAACGTTCACGACCACCGTCTTGTCGCCCTTGTCGGAGACGATCAGCCCGGTCAGCACGCGCTTCGGCATGGCTGTGGTCCTCTTACTTGCTGGCGGCAGCGGAACGCTGCGCCTGCAGGGTCTTGATGCGGGCAATGTCCTTGCGGACTTCGCGCACGCGGCTCGGCTTCTCGAGCTGGTTGGTCGCCGCCTGGAAGCGCAGGTTGAACTGCTCGCGCTTCAGGTTGCCCAACGCCTCGACGAGCTGATCGTCGCTCTGGCCGTTGTAGTCAGTCTTCGCCATCTTACTCGCCTCCGAGGTGCGACGTGTCGCCGAGGCGCGCCACGACCTTGGTCTTGATCGGCAGCTTCATTGCCGCGCGCTCGAACGCCTCGGCAGCGAGCGGCCCGGGAACGCCGTCCAGCTCGAACAGGATACGGCCCGGCTTGACGCGAGCCGCCCAGAATTCCGGCGAGCCCTTACCCGAGCCCATGCGGACTTCGGCCGGCTTGCCCGACACGGGCACGTCCGGGAACACGCGGATCCAGAGGCGACCCTGGCGCTTGATGTGACGCGTGATCGCGCGGCGAGCCGCCTCGATCTGCCGCGCGGTGATGCGCTCCGGCTCCATCGCCTTCAGGCCGTACGACCCGAAGTTGAGCGCGGTACCGCCCTTGGCGTCGCCGCTGATGCGGCCCTTGAACGCCTTGCGGAACTTGGTGCGCTTAGGTTGCAGCACTTCTTCTACTCCTTAGCGGCGGTCATCGCGCGCAGGGCGCACGCCGGAGGTCTGAGCCTCCATCATCAGGCGATCGGTCGCCGTCGGATCATGGCCCAGGATCTCACCTTTGAAGATCCAGACCTTGACGCCGCACACGCCGTAAGCGGTGTGGGCCTGCGCCTCGGCATAGTCCATGTTCGCACGCAGCGTGTGGAGCGGAACGCGGCCTTCGCGATAGCTCTCCGAACGCGCGATCTCGGCCCCGCCGAGGCGGCCACCGCAGGCCACGCGGATGCCGTCGGCACCCAGGCGCATCGCCGACTGCACCGCACGCTTCATGGCGCGGCGAAAGGCGATACGACGCTCGAGCTGGTCGGCAATGCCCTGAGCGACGAGCTTGGCATCGACTTCCGGCTTGCGGATCTCGACGATGTTCAGCGACACGTCCGACGAAGTCATCGAGCCGAGCGTCTTGCGCAGCTTCTCGATGTCCGAGCCCTTCTTGCCGATGATCACGCCGGGGCGTGCAGCGAAGATGGAGATGCGGCACAGCTTGGCCGGACGCTCGATCACCACCTTGGAGATCGCCGCCTGCGGCAGCGTCTTCAGGATGTACTGGCGGATCTTGAGATCCTCCAGCAGCAGGCGACCATAGTCCGCGCCGTCGGCGTACCAGCGGCTGTCCCAGGTGCGGTTGATCTGCAGGCGCAGACCGATCGGGTTGCTCTTATGACCCATTAGGCTTCTTCCTGCTCACGCACGACGATCCGCAGCCGCGAGAACGGCTTCAGGATGCGGGTGGACTTGCCGCGGCCGCGCGTGGCGAACCGCTTCATGGTGATCGACTTGCCGACCGACGCCTCGGCGACGACGAGTGCGTCGACGTCGAGGTTGTGGTTGTTCTCGGCGTTGGCGATCGCGGAGGCGAGCACCTTGCGCGCGTCGACCGCCATGCCCTTCTTCGAGAAGGCCAGGATGTTCATCGCGTCGCCGGCCTTCTTGCCGCGGATCAGACCCGCGACCAGGTTCAGCTTCTGCGCCGAACCACGGATCTGCGTGCCGACCGAGAGGGCTTCCTTCTCGCCGACCTTGCGGGGGGACTGAGGCTTGCTCATCAGCGCTTGCCCTTCTTGTCAGCGGCGTGACCCGGGAAGTAGCGCGTCGGCGCGAACTCACCCAGCTTCATGCCGACCATCTCTTCGTTCACCGACACCGGCACGAACTTGCGGCCATTGTAGACATTGAACGTCAGACCGACGAACTGCGGCAGGATGGTCGAACGACGCGACCAGGTCTTGATCGGACCCGAGCGGCCATTCTGGTCCTGCGCCACCTCTGCCTTCTTCAGCAGGTGAAGGTCCACGAACGGACCCTTCCAGACGGAGCGAGCCATTACTTCTTCCTCGCGTGACGGCTGCGGATGATCATCTTGTCCGTCGCCTTGTTGTGGCGGGTGCGCGCACCCTTCGTCGGCTTGCCCCACGGGGTGACCGGATGACGGCCGCCCGAAGTGCGGCCTTCACCGCCGCCGTGCGGGTGGTCGACCGGGTTCTTCGCGACGCCACGGGTAAGCGGACGCTTACCCATCCAGCGGCTACGGCCCGCCTTGCCGAAGTTCTGGTTCTGGTTGTCAGGGTTCGACACCGCGCCAACCGTCGCCATGCAGTCGCTGCGCAGGTAACGCTGCTCGCCCGAGTTCAGGCGAACGATCACGAGACCGCGGTCACGACCGACGACCTGCACGTAGGTGCCGGCCGAACGGGCGATCTGGCCACCCTTCATCGGCTTCATCTCCACATTGTGGACGATGGTGCCGACCGGGACCTGGCCCAGCTCCATGGCGTTACCCGGCTTCACGTCGGTCTTCTTGCCGGCGATGATCTTGTCGCCGACATTCAGGCGCTGCGGCGCGATGATGTAGGCCTGCTCGCCGTCGGCGTAGCTGATCAGCGCGATGAACGCCGTGCGGTTCGGGTCATACTCGAGCCGCTCAACCGTGCCCTCGGCGTCCCACTTGCGACGCTTGAAGTCGATGTAGCGATACTTCTGCTTGTGGCCACCCGCGATGCCGCGGCTGGTCACGTGACCCTTGTTGTTGCGACCGCCGGTCTTGCGCTTGCCTTCGGTCAGCGCCTTGACGGGCGCGCCCTTGTGCAGGCCCGACCGGTCGATCAGCACCAGCCCGCGCATCGCGGGGCTGGTCGGGTTATAATGCTTGAGTGCCATCTTACTTGGCCCCCTCGGTGACGTCGATCGTCTGCCCATCCTTGAGCGTGACGATCGCCTTCTTCATGTCCGACCGGAAATAGGGCTTGCCCTTCCAGCGCTTCGTCTTGCCCTTCTGGACGATGGTGTTCACGCCAACGACGCTGACGTCGAAGATCGCTTCAACCGCCGCCTTGATCTCCGGCTTGGACGCGTTCTGCGCGACCTTGAACACCACGGCGTTCTGCTCGGAGAGAAGGGTCGACTTCTCGGTGATGTGCGGCGCGACGATCACGTCATAGTGACGGTTGTCGATCGCCTTCTGCTGCTGCTTAGCCATTGAAGCGAGCCTCCAGCTTCTCGACCGCAGCGCGGGTCAGCACCAGCGTATCGGCCTTGATGATGTCATAGACATTGGCGCCAACCGCAGGGAGCAGATCCACACCCGGCAGGTTGTAGCCGGCGCGGAAGCCCTCGGCCGTCTCGGCGTCGATGACCAGCGTGCGCTTGCCAACGTTGAGCGCCTCGAAGTGGCCCTTCAGTTCCTTGGTCTTGGCGACCTGGAAACCGTCGAGCACGATCAGCGAGCCGGCCTTGGCATGGCTCGAAAGCGCCATCTTCAGGCCGAGCGCACGAACCTTCTTGTTCAGCGACGGGTTGAAGTCGCGAACGCGGGCACCGTGAGCCTTACCGCCGCCGATGAAGACGGGAGCGCGGCGATCGCCGTGACGCGCCACACCGCCGCCCTTCTGGCGACCGAGCTTCTTGCCCGAACGTGCGACGTCCGAACGCTCGCGGGTGCCGCGGGCGGTGCCGCGACGCTTTTCGAGCTGCCAGGTGACGACGCGATGCAGGATGTCGGCGCGCGGCTCGAGGCCGAAGACCTCGTCCGACAGCTCGACGTCCGCGGCGCTCGCCTTGGCATCGAAGGAGGAAACCTTGACCTTCACGTTCAGCCCTCCTGGCCGTCGGTCGCTTCGGTTGCCGGAGCAGCCGCTGCGTTGTTGCTATTGGCAGCCTTCAGGCCGGCCGGACGCGGTGCGTCGGCATGCGGCTTCAGCTTCACGGCGTCCTTGACGAACAGCCAGCCACCCTTCGAGCCGGGCACCGAGCCCTTCACGAAGATGAGGCCACGCTCGACGTCGGTGCCGACGATCTCGAGGTTCTGCTGCGTGCGGTTACGATCACCCATGTGACCGGCCATCTTCTTGTTCTTGAAGACGCGGCCCGGATCCTGGCGGTTACCGGTCGAACCGTGCGAACGGTGCGAGACCGACACGCCGTGCGTCGCGCGCAGACCGCCGAAGTTCCAGCGCTTCATCGCGCCGGCAAAGCCCTTACCCTGGGTGCGACCCTGGATATCGACGAACTGGCCGGTGACGAAGTGATCGGCAGCGATCTCGGCGCCGACGTCGAGGAGGTTGTCCTCGCTGACGCGGAATTCGTGGACGATCGCCTTCGGCTCGACTTCGGCCTTGCCGAAGTGGCCGCGCTGCGGCTTGGCGACATTCTTTGCCTTGGCGACGCCTGCACCAAGCTGGACGGCCGTATAGCCATCACGTTCTGTTTCGCGGCGAGAGATGACCTGAAGCCCTTCCAGCTGCAGGACGGTGACGGGCACGTGGCGGCCGTCGTCCTGGAACAGGCGGGTCATGCCCATCTTCTTCGCGATCACGCCGGTACGCATGATCCGTAGCTCCTCAACAGAGGCACCCTGAGGCCCATCCCCAAGGTGCTTGTGACACCCCCTGGAAGGAGGGATCGTTTCGGGACCCCATCAAAGAACGCCTTTGACGAGATCCCTCAGCCCGGAAAATGCGAAACGTGCCCCCGTCCCGGGCTGGTCGCTTCCTCGCGGAAGCAGACGGGAGACGCTGTCCCAGCCGCGAGCGGCTGGCGGTATCTCTTGCTTGTCAGGGGCCCCTGGGGCTTCCCAACCATTCCCTCACCACGGGAACGACAAACCCGCGGGACTCACGTCAACCGCGGGATGCGGGCCATTACGCCAGCTTGATCTCAACGTCAACGCCCGCGGCCAAGTCGAGCTTCATCAGCGCGTCGACGGTCTGGGGGGTCGGCTGCACGATGTCGAGCATGCGCTTGTAGGTGCGGACCTCGAACTGCTCGCGGCTCTTCTTGTCGACGTGAGGACCACGGTTGACCGTGAACTTCTCGATGCGCGTCGGCAGGGGAATAGGACCACGAATGAGGGCACCGGTACGTCGGGCCGTGTCGGCGATGTCGCCGGTGGCCTGATCGAGCACACGATGGTCGAACGCCTTCAGGCGAATGCGGATGTTGCTGTCCATAATCCCTACCGATGCGAAAGAGCGGGCCACGTGAACGCGGCTCTTGCTGTTCGTGAAACTGTCGAAGGCGCGGCCAATAGCCCTGCCCTCACTAAAAGGCAACCGCCCGACGCACCTTGTGGCGCGCCGGGCGGCAGCTTTGCGGCGAACCGCTAGATCTTAGAGAAAGATCTTACTTGGCGATCGCGCTGACGACGCCTGCACCGACGGTGCGGCCGCCTTCGCGGATCGTGAAGCGCTGGCCCACGTCCATAGCGATCGGCGCGATCAGCTTGATGCCCAGAGCGACGTTGTCGCCCGGCATCACCATCTCGGTGCCCTCAGGCAGCTCGACGGTGCCGGTCACGTCCGTCGTACGGAAGTAGAACTGCGGACGATAGTTGCCGAAGAACGGGGTGTGACGACCGCCTTCTTCCTTCGACAGCACGTACACTTCCGACGAGAACTCGGTGTGCGGCTTGATCGAGCCCGGCTTGCAGAGCACCTGGCCACGCTCGACTTCGTCGCGAGCAACGCCGCGGATCAGCGCACCGATGTTGTCGCCAGCCTGGCCCTGGTCGAGCAGCTTGCGGAACATTTCGACGCCGGTGACCGTGGTCTTGCGGACTTCCGGGTGGATGCCGACGATCTCGACTTCCTCACCAACCTTCACCACGCCGGTCTCGACGCGGCCGGTGACGACCGTGCCACGACCCGAGATCGAGAACACGTCTTCGATCGGCATCATGAACGGCTTATCGAGCGGACGCTCCGGCTGAGGGATGTACTCGTCAACAGCCTTCATGAGCTCCATGACGGCGTCGGTGCCGAGCTTCTGGTCCGAACCCGAGAGGGCGCAGGTAGCCGAGCCCTTGATGATCGGAATGTCGTCGCCCGGGAACTCGTACGAGCTCAGCAGCTCGCGGACTTCCAGCTCGACCAGCTCGAGGATTTCCTCGTCGTCGACGAGGTCGACCTTGTTGAGGAACACAACCATCGCCGGCACGCCGACCTGACGGGCCAGCAGGATGTGCTCGCGGGTCTGCGGCATCGGGCCGTCGGTCGCCGAGACGACCAGGATCGCGCCGTCCATCTGGGCCGCGCCGGTGATCATGTTCTTCACGTAGTCGGCGTGACCCGGGCAGTCGACGTGCGCATAGTGACGGTTGGCCGTCTCATACTCGACGTGCGCGGTCGAGATCGTGATGCCGCGCTCACGCTCTTCCGGAGCCTTGTCGATGTTCGCGAAGTCGACCGCTGCGTTACCAGCGACGTTCTCAGCGAGCACCTTGGTGATTGCCGCCGTCAGCGAGGTCTTGCCATGGTCGACGTGACCGATGGTGCCGATGTTCAGGTGCGGCTTGGTCCGCTCAAACTTAGCCTTAGCCATTGTTGTCCTACCTTCTGGATTTCCACTTGAGCCGCACGAGGACTCGCCGTGAAGGCGGCCCCATAGCGGCTGAATTCCCGTTTCGCAAACCCTGCCTTCCGGCGGGGCCGACGCGGAAACAAGTCCCGCGTCGTCGGACGGGTCCGGCTTTGCCGACCCGCCGGCCGGCCTTGCAGCGTGTCGGGAGCAAGCATGCTTACTCCCGCGCGCCTCAGGCGAGCTTCGCCTTCACTTCGTCAGCGACGTTCTGCGGCACTTCGTCATAGTGCGAGAACTGCATCGAGTAGCTCGCACGGCCCTGGGTGAAGGAACGCAGCGAGTTCACGTAGCCGAACATGTTCGCCAGCGGGACCATCGCCGTCACCGCCTGCGCGTTGCCGCGCGTGTCGGTGCCCTGGATCTGGCCACGACGCGAGTTCATGTCACCGATCACGTCCCCGAGGTAATCCTCGGGCGTCACGACCTCGACCTTCATCACCGGCTCGAGCAGCGTGATGCCGGCCTTCTGCGCCGCTTCGCGCATCGCGCCGCGGGCGGTGATTTCGAACGCCAGAGCCGACGAGTCGACGTCGTGGTACGCGCCGTCATACAGCACGATCTCGAAGTCGATGATCGGGAAGCCGACCAGCGAACCGGTAGCTGCCGTCTCGCGGAAGCCCTTCTCGATCGCGGGGATATATTCCTTCGGAATGTTACCGCCCTTGATCTCGTCCTTGAAGATGATGCCGGCACCGCGCTCGCCCGGCGTCAGCTTCACCTTCACGCGACCGAACTGACCCGTACCACCCGACTGCTTCTTGTGGGTGAAGTCGATGTCGACAGGCTTCTTCAGGTATTCGCGATACGCCACCTGCGGCGCACCGACGTTCGCCTCGACCTTGAACTCACGCTTCATGCGGTCGACGAGGATCTCGAGGTGGAGTTCGCCCATCCCCTTGATGATCGTCTGGCCGGATTCGTGATCGGTCGACACGCGGAACGAGGGATCCTCGGCAGCCAGGCGGTTCAGGGCGACGCCCATCTTCTCCTGGTCGGCCTTGGTCTTCGGCTCCACGCTGAGCTCGATGACGGGCTCGGGGAATTCCATCCGCTCGAGGATGATCGGGTTGGCCGGATCGCACAGCGTGTCACCGGTCGTCGTTTCCTTCAGACCCGCGATCGCCACGATGTCACCGGCGCGCGCTTCCTCGATGTCCTCACGCGAGTTCGCGTGCATCAGAAGCATACGGCCGATCTTTTCCTTCTTGTCCTTCACCGAGTTCAGGTAGGTGCCCTTGGCGAGCTTACCCGAATAGATGCGCGCGAAGGTGAGCGAGCCGACGAACGGATCGTTCATGATCTTGAACGCGAGCAGCGACATCGGCGCGTCATCCGACGGCGGACGGGAATCGACGGTCTCGCCGTCGAGCTTCACGCCCTGAACGTCAGGAATGTCGAGCGGGCTCGGCAAGTAGTCCACCACCGCGTCGAGCAGCGGCTGAACGCCCTTGTTCTTGAACGACGAGCCGCACAGCACCGGCACGAAGTCGAACGCCAGCGTGCCCTTGCGGAGCAGGCGCTTCAGCGTCGCCGTGTCAGGCTCGTTGCCTTCGAGATAGGCTTCCAGAACCTCCTCGTCCTGCTCGACGGCGATCTCGATCAGCTCGGCACGTGCTGCGGCAGCCGCGTCCTTCATGTCGTCCGGGATCTCGCGATACTCGAACTTCGCGCCCAGCGACTCGTCCAGCCACACAATCGCGCGGTTCTCGACGAGGTCGACGAGACCGACGAACTGGCTCTCGATGCCGATCGGCAGGTAGAGCACGGCCGTGCGCGCACCCAGACGATCCTTGATCATCTGAACGCAGCGATCGAAGTTCGCACCGGTGCGATCGAGCTTGTTGACGTAACAGAGACGCGGAACGCGATACTTGTCGGCCTGACGCCACACCGTCTCGGACTGCGGCTCAACGCCGGCGACGCCGTCGAAGCAGGTAACCGCGCCGTCGAGCACGCGCAGCGACCGCTCCACCTCGATGGTGAAATCGACGTGGCCGGGCGTGTCGATGATGTTGATGAGGTGCTCGTCACCCTTGCCTTCGTTCGCGCGCCACTTGCACGTGGTCGCCGCGGACGTGATGGTGATGCCGCGCTCCTGCTCCTGCTCCATCCAATCCATCGTCGCGGTGCCTTCGTGCACTTCGCCGATCTTGTAGGACTTGCCGGTGTAATAAAGGATGCGCTCGGTCGTCGTCGTCTTGCCGGCGTCGATGTGCGCCATGATGCCGATGTTACGGTACTTCTCGAGCGGATGGCTGCGGGCCATGGTCGGGCTTTCCTTAGCGATGTGGGGAGCAGGCCCTTGGCCGGCTCCCCACGATATAGTTCAGGTGCGTTGCGCTTCCAAGACGGAAGCCGCGGCCATTACCAGCGGTAGTGGCTGAAGGCGCGGTTCGCTTCCGCCATGCGGTGCGTGTCTTCGCGCTTCTTCACCGCATTGCCGCGATTGTTTGCCGCGTCGAGCAGTTCACCCGACAGACGCGCATCCATCGTGTTCTCGCTGCGGCCACGCGCGGCGTTGATCAGCCAGCGGATCGCCAGCGCCTGCGCGCGCTCGGGACGAACCTCGACCGGCACCTGGTACGTTGCACCACCGACGCGGCGCGAACGGACTTCGATGCCCGGCTTGATGTTGTTCAGCGCTTCGTGGAACACGCCGAGCGGCTCACGCTTGGCGCGGGCTTCGACGGTGGTCAGCGCGGAATAGACGATGCCCTCCGCGACGGACTTCTTCCCGTCCAGCATCACGGAGTTCATGAACTTCGACAGAACCTCATCCCCGTAAACGGGATCAGGCAGGATTTCCCGCTTCTCGGGACGACGACGACGAGCCATCTGGTATCTTCCTTCTAAACTTCAGCCTGCGTGATCGCATTGCCACGTCCGGCCATGGCCGGAGGGCAGCGACCGGCTTACTTCGGACGCTTGGCGCCGTACTTGGAGCGGGACTGACGACGGTCCTTGACACCCTGCGTGTCGAGCACGCCGCGCAGCACGTGATAGCGCACGCCCGGAAGGTCGCGCACACGGCCGCCGCGGATGAGCACCACCGAGTGCTCCTGCAGGTTGTGGCCTTCGCCCGGGATGTAGCTGATGACTTCGCGCTGGTTGGTCAGGCGGACCTTGGCCACCTTGCGCAGCGCCGAGTTCGGCTTCTTCGGGGTCGTGGTGTAGACACGGGTGCAAACGCCGCGCTTCTGCGGGTTCTGCTCCATCGCAGGGACCTTCGACTTGGCCTTCTGCGGTTCGCGGCCCTTGCGGACCAGCTGGTTGATCGTCGGCATTGAAGCCTTCACCTTTCCATAGGTTACTTTGCTGGAGCCATAACAGCACGTGGAATACAAAAAGGACCGGGGGCGGTCGCAAGGCGACACTTCCGGCCCTTAACGCATCCAGCAATGTTCAAGCTGCTCGGACGGGCAGGACCCACCACGAACCGGCGGCCCTATACGCATCGACTCGCCACGCGTCAATGCTGGCGGGCTTGGCGGGGCAGGAGGACAGCCCCCTGCCCGGCTGCAATCAGCACAGGCTCAGTCGACCTGTTCGCCGCCCTTGATCACCGCTGCCGGGCGCTCCAGCGCCGTCACGTCGGTCAGTGGATTGCCCGGCACTGCCACCATGTCGGCATAACGCCCGACCGCGATGGCGCCGACATCGCGGGTGCGGCCCAGCGCTTCGGCCGCGGTGACGGTGGCGGCGCGGATCGCCTGCAGCGGCGTCATTCCATATTGCACCATGATGCGGAACTGCTTGGCGGCATCGCCATGCGGCATCACGCCAGCATCGGTGCCGAACACCATCCTTGCGCCGGCCGCATTGGCCTTGCGGAAATTGTCGCGCTGGATCTGCGCGACCTCGCGGTCCTTGCGCAGGTTATCCTCGAGGATGCCGTTCTTCTTGCCCTCGGCCTGGGTATATTCGGTGTTGTAGATATCCATCGAAAGATACGCGCCCCGCTCCTTGGCCAGGCGGATACCCTCGTCGTCGATCAGGCTGGCATGCTCGATCGTGTCGATGCCGGCGCGGATCGCGGCCTTAATGCCGGCCGCGCCATGCGCATGGGCGGCGACTTTCAGGCCCCATTGATGCGCCTCGTCGGCGATCGCGCGCAATTCGGCTTCGGACAGTTGCTGCTGGCCAGGCTCGGTGTTGCGGCTGAAGACGCCGCCCGTCGCGCAGACCTTGATTACCTCGGCGCCATATTTGCGTTGCTGGCGAACATGGGTGCGAAGCTCGTCGGGCGTGTCGCCGACCGCCTTGCCGCGCTGGTTGAACGAGGGCGGGAAGAAGGTGCTGTCACAATGGCCGCCGGTCGCGGAAAGCGCATGCGCTGCGGGAACGATGCGCGGCCCGGTCATCAATCCCTCCTCGATCGCCTGCTTGTAAGCGACGTCGTCGTAATTCTCGGAGCCGACGTTGCGCACGGTCGTGAAGCCAGCGCGCAGCATCGCCTGGGCATTGGCGACACCCTGCACTGCCCAGAAAGTGTCGGTAAACTGAAGCGCTTGATAAGGGCCGTAGCGCGGGTTGGCATCGAGATGGACGTGCATGTCGATCAGCCCGGGCAGCAGCGTCACGTCACCCAGGTCCAGCCGCTTTGCTCCGGCCGGCGCATTCGGCTCACCGCGGTTGATCGAGGCGATGCGGCCGTCGGTCACCACGATCACCGGCCGGTCGACGATCGCGCCCTTCTCGACGTCCAGCATCCGGGCCGCTGTAATGACCACAGTTTCGGCCGCGGCCGCGAACGGCGCCACCATTGCCGCCGCGCCCAGCAGGCTGGCAAGACACTTCATCTTCAAAGAACACCCCCCATTGAATCCATCGCGCGGCGATACTCCCCCGCCGCCTGTGCGATATCGACGAAATAGCCGATCCACATCGCCATCAGCACGATCACCGACAAAAGGTACACCAGGAACCGCGCCTGCACCTTCTTCGGGCCGATGTGAATGAAGCTGTGCAGCGCCCTGAGGCCGACGAACAGCCAGGCGAGCGTGACCTGGATGTAGTTCACCTGCGCCGTCAGCATCATCAGCGGCACCAGCGCGAAGTACAGCACCGGCATCTCGAACAGATTGGCGAGGTTGTTGGCCGGCATCTCGACCGGGCGGAAATAGCGCATCGCCGTCTCGCCATCGGCAAAGTCAGCCGGCTTGGGCGGGTTGCGCTTCATGTGGCCGAAGCGCTGCAGGAACAGCGTGAACCACACGATGAACACCAGCGCCACCAGCGCAAACGTCGGCCACAGAATATCAAGGATCGCCATGCGTCCCGCCCCCCAATCATTTTGCCCCATTGATCTGGCGGGCAGCATGGCGCGGAACAGGGCGCGTGGGAAGCGGTAGCCGCCAGCCTGCGCGCGACACACGCCCTAAAGACGACGCCTTAATTCAGCGGGACAATGATCTCATCGGGATGCGCGACGTTCAGTTCGCGTCGCACCAGTTCGTCGACCATGTCAGGGTTGGCATGGCGCGGATCGAGCAGCGCGACGCGGTTGCGCAGCATCTCGCGCCGCTGATCAAGCGCGGCATAATGCCGCTCGCGCTGCGCCAGTTGCCGCTTGTAGTCCCCAAAGGCCAGCAAGCCGTTGGCGCCCAGCACGGCATAGCCGCCAAAGAACGCCATGATCGTCAGCGCCACCGCCGGCCAGGCGGCGCGCTTCAGCACGGACCGGAAGTTGGAGGGTTTGCGGCGCATCGGCATCGATTCTCGCGCAAACCCCCAATGGATTCAAGCGTCTTTACCGCGTGCGCAGCACGTCCCGGCCAGCATAAGCGGCGATGCTGCCCAGCTCTTCCTCGATACGGATCAGCTGGTTGTACTTGGCGAGCCGGTCCGACCGGGCGAGGCTGCCCGTCTTGATCTGGCCGCAGTTGGTGGCGACGGCGAGATCCGCGATCGTCGCATCCTCGGTTTCGCCCGACCGGTGGCTCATCACGGCGGTGTAGCTGGCGCGCTCGGCGACGCGGATCGCCTCCAGCGTCTCCGAGAGTGTGCCGATCTGGTTGACCTTGACCAGCAGCGAATTCGCAAGGCCGCGCTTGATGCCGTCGCGCAGACGCGTCGGATTGGTGACGAACAGATCGTCACCGACGAGCTGCACCTTGTCGCCGACCTTGTCGGTCAGCGCCTTCCAGCCCTCGAAATCGTCTTCGGCCATGCCGTCCTCGATCGAGAGGATCGGATAGCGGGCGACGAGATCGGCGAGGTAATCGGCCATGGCGCCCGGCTCGAGGGACAGGCCCTCGCCCGAAATCTCATACTTGCCGTTCTTGAAGAACTCCGTCGCCGCGCAGTCCAGCGCCAGCATCACGTCGTCGCCGGGCGTGTAGCCAGCCTTTTCGATCGACTGCATGATGAAGTCGAGCGCATCGGTCGTGCTCGCGAGGTTCGGGGCAAAGCCGCCCTCGTCGCCCACGGACGTCGCCAAGCCCTTGTCGTGCAAGCCCTTCTTGAGCGTGTGGAAAATCTCCGAACCGCAGCGCACCGCCTCGACGATATTTGCCGCGCCAACCGGCATGATCATGAATTCCTGGAAGTCGATCGGATTGTCGGCGTGCTCGCCGCCATTGATGATGTTCATCATCGGCACCGGCAGCACATGGGCGGCGACACCGCCGACATAGCGATACAGCGGCAGGCCGCGCGCATCCGCCGCGGCCTTCGCCACCGCCAGGCTGACTCCGAGGATCGCGTTGGCGCCGAGGCGACCCTTGTTCTCCGTTCCGTCGAGCTCGATCAGCGCGGCGTCGATCTCGATCTGGTCCTCGGCCTCAAGCCCGCGGATGGTGTCCGCGATCTCGCCGTTCACCGCCTCGACCGCAGCGTCGACGCCCTTCCCCATCCAGCGGCTCTTGTCGCCGTCGCGCTTCTCGACCGCCTCATGCGCGCCAGTCGACGCCCCCGACGGCACGGCCGCGCGGCCAAAGCTGCCATCCTCAAGGAACACATCGACCTCCACGGTCGGATTGCCGCGGCTGTCGAGGATCTGGCGGCCCTGGAGGTCAATGATTGCGGTCACGTAACGATCCTTCTACGATATCGAGGAACGGGTTCGGCAAGCCCGATAACGAGGCGAGCCGCCCGCGGCAATTCACGATGGAACCGCTGCGCGCGCCACGGGGTTTGTCGCTTCGACCAAGGAAGGATTCGCAATGGCAGACGACACTCTGAAGCCGATGACCGATCAGGACATTACGCCGGCGGCGGCTGATCCGTTCGCTCCTGCCGATCCGCTGAAGGGGCTGGACACCGATGGCGGTGACCCGCTTGCCGCGGCAGGCAGCAACGGTTCGGCCGCCAGTGCCAGCGGCGAAGGCGCGAAGCAGACGATCAGCGACAGCGTCCAGAAGCTGAAGGGCGAGGCCGGCGACCGGGCGCGCACCCTCGCAGACGAAGGCAAGGCAAAGGCGACGGGCGCGCTCGATCAGCTGTCGCAAATGCTGAACGATGCCGCCGCGGAGGTCGATGAGAAGCTCGGCTCGCAATATGGCCAATACGCCCGCCAGGCGGCGGATTCGGTGCAGGGCCTCTCGTCCTCGCTGAACGACAAGTCGGTCGATGACCTGCTCGATGATGCGCGCGAACTGGTGCGCAAGAGCCCGGCGGTGGCGATCGGCGCCGCTGCGACGATCGGCTTCGTCCTCGCTCGCCTGCTTTCGGCCGGCCTCGACCAGCGTGAGCAGGGCGGCCAGAGCAACCAGCGCGATCAGGCCTAAGCTTCGTGCTGGGGGACAGGACGGCCCGTGACGAGGAAGCCGGCATTGCCGAGCTCGTCGCGCAGCTTGCACTCGACACGCGCGAAATGGCGCAGGCGGAAGTGGCGCTTGCCAAGGCTCGCGCCACGTCCGCCGTCGCACGTTATCGCACCGCCGCCGTCTATTTCGCGGTGGCCGGTGTGCTCGCGCTGGCGGCGCTGATCGCGCTTCTCGTCGGGTTGATCCTGTCGCTTGCTACGTTGATCGGGCCGGGGCTCGCGACACTGGCGGTGGTCGGCACCGTGCTAATCATCGCTGCGGTCCTTGGCCTGATGGGCAAGAAGCGCCTTACGCCGCAGGTGACGCCTTGAGCACCGACGCCGCAGCGGCCAGCCTTGCCCTTGCCGAAGCCCGTGCCGCTGCCGCACGCGAGCGGCTGAACAGAACGATCGGCGCGCTCCAGGTGAAGCTCGATCCGCGCCTGCTGGCACGCGGGGCGATGGATGGGCTGACTGAATCCGGCACGAAGGCGCTGCGCACCAGCGTTGATACCGCCAAGACACACCCCGAAATCGTCGCCGGGGTAGGCGCGCTGGCGGTCGCTTGGCTTGGCCGACGCCGGATCGCCTCGCTGTTCCGACGCCGCCACAAGCACGGCGCAACCGCCGACAATCTAGCGCGTTCGATCCCTGGTGACTGGCCAGCCACGGCCGAGAGGAACGATATATGACCGACGACCAGACGCAGACCAATCACGATCATGAGTCGCTGCGTGAGCGCGCGACTCACGCCTATGAAAGCGCCGTCGCGCGCGCGGGCGACACCGTTGAGCATTCGCGCGACACCGCCGGCAGCGCGATCGAGAACAACCCGCTGGGCGTCCTGGCGGGCGGGCTGGCGCTTGGCGCCCTCGTTGGTGCGCTGGTGCCACGCAGCGAGCGCGAGAAAACCATCCTCGCGCCGGTCGGCAAGCGCGTGAACGCCGCCGCTGCCGCCGCGGTCGTCGCCGCCAAGGAAGCCGGGCGCAACGAACTCCACGAGCGCGGCCTCAGCAAGGAAGCGGCGCGTGAGCAGGTGAAGTCGCTGTTCCAGGGCGTGACCAAGGCGGCGGCGCAGGCCGGAACTGCTGCGGCCCAGGCCGGAAAGGAGCAGATGACAGCCACGGCACAGTCGCAGGAGCAGTGAACGAAATTGCCGGCGAGATGATTTTCGTGGGCGCGATCGTGAATAGCCGTATTCCTACGGCTTCAAACAAGGCCGCCGAGGCACTATGGAGCGCCGCATGAGCAAGCTTCATCTCGTTTTCGGCGGCCGGGTCTCCGACCCCCGTACCCTTGAGTTCGACGATCTCAATTCGATCGATATCGTCGGTGTGTTTCCTGATTATGCCTCGGCCGAAAAGGCGTGGCGCGGCGCGGCGCAGCGCACGGTAGACGACGCGGAAATGAAGTACGTCGTCGTGCACCTGCATCGGCTGCTCGAGCCGGATCTGCTGAAGCCCGACACCAAGGACTGATCCAGGATCCGAGATCGCCAACCTTCACGTGCCGGGACTGACATCCCGGCACTTTCTTTATGTCGGTTGTGCGGTGCCGCAGGCCCGCCCTGAGACGCGAGATGCGGCAACACACATGGGCGGCCGTAAGGGGCAGGCTCCCCTGCCCGCGGGTTCAGATGAACTCGATCTTCGAGACGACGTAATAGCGGTCGCCAGCCGGCACCGACACCTCGACCTCGTCATCGACGCTTCGGCCGATCAGAGCGCGCCCGATCGGCGAATTGTAGCTGATCCGTCCAGACTTGGCGTCCGCCTCGGTCTGGCCGACGATCTGATACTTGATCGGCTTGTCATCCTCGTCGAGCAACGTCACCGTCGCCCCGAACACCACCTTGTCCCCGGACAGGTCACGCGGATCGATGATCTGGGCGCGCGACAGCTTGTCCTCGATGTCGGCGATCGTCGCCTCGATCTGGCCCTGCCGCTCCTTGGCGGCATGATACTCAGCGTTCTCCGACAGATCGCCGTGGGCACGCGCTTCTTCGATGGCATCGACGATCTGTGGCCGTTCGATTTTCAGCCGTTTAAGCTCCGCAGTCAGCTTGTCATAGCCTTCCTGCAGCATCGGCATCTTCTCGACGGTCGCCATGTGCGCGTCACCCTTCAATAAACACGTCCCCGAGCGGCCTCCTCTTAGCCGCTTCGCACCTCAAACAAATTGTCGGGGATTAGTTGTGCGACTGCGAATAATAGGCCTGCAACGGGCGCACTTCAAGGTTCTGCGACACCGTCGTGATAGCCTTTGCTGCCTGAATGCTTGCCTGGGCGGTGGTGAAGTACGGGATCTTCTGATTCACCGCAGACGCGCGAATCGGCTGCGAATCCTTCAGGCTCTGCCAACCTTCGGTGGTGTTGAAGATAAGCGCGATGTCGCCGTCCTTGATCCGGTCAACGATGTGCGGCCGGCCCTGCGCCACCTTGTTTACCACCTCGACCGGCAGGCCGGCACGCTGCAGGTGATCGGCGGTGCCGCCGGTCGCGACGATGGTGAAGCCGGCGTCTACCAGTTCGCGGATCGCGGGCGTGATCGCTGCCTTGTCATTGTCCTTCACGCTGACGAACACCTTGCCGCCGCTCGGCAGCACATTGCTTGCTGCGAGCTGTGACTTGGCGAAGGCGGTGGTGAAATCTCGATCGATCCCCATCACTTCGCCGGTGGATTTCATCTCCGGCGAGAGCACCGGATCGATGCCGGGGAAGCGGTTGAACGGGAATACCGCTTCCTTCACGGCCACGTAATCGATGTTGCGATCGATCTTCGGCAGGTCCTTCAGCTTCTCACCCGCCATGACGCGCGCAGCGATCTTGGCGATCGGCGATCCGATCGCCTTGGCGACGAACGGCACCGTGCGGCTGGCGCGCGGGTTCACCTCGATCAGGTAGACCTTGCCGTCCTTCACCGCGAACTGGATGTTCATCAGGCCCCGCACGCCAAGGCCATGCGCCAGCGCCTCGGCCTGACGCTCGATCTCCGCGATGATCTCGGCCGGCAGCGAATAGGGCGGGATCGAGCAGGCACTGTCGCCCGAGTGGACGCCGGCTTCCTCGATATGCTGCAGCACGCCGGCGACCACGACATCGTCGCCGTCGCAGATCGCGTCCACGTCCACCTCGATCGCGTCGCGCAGATACTGGTCGATCAGCACCGGCGCGTCGCCGGACACCTGAACCGCGGTCTGGATGTAATCCTCCAGCTGCTGCGGCCCGTCGACGATCTCCATCGCGCGGCCACCGAGCACGAAGCTTGGGCGCATCAGCACCGGATAGCCGACGCGTTCGGCGACGTTCAGCGCCTCTTCGCGGCTGCGGGCGATGCCATTGTTGGGCTGGAGCAGGCGCAGCTTGTCGACCAGCGCAGCGAACTGCTCGCGATCCTCGGCCAAGTCGATTGCCGAGGGCGAGGTGCCGAGGATCGGAATCCCTGCCGCCTCGATCGCACGCGCCAGGTTCAGCGGCGTCTGGCCACCGAACTGGACGATCACGCCGACGAGTTCGCCCTTGGACTGCTCGACATGCAGGATCTCCAGCACGTCCTCGGCCGTCAGCGGCTCAAAATACAGGCGATCCGACGTGTCATAGTCGGTCGAGACCGTCTCCGGGTTGCAGTTGACCATGATCGTTTCGAACCCGGCATCCGCCAGCGCGAAACAGGCGTGACAGCAGCAGTAATCGAACTCGATCCCCTGCCCGATCCGGTTGGGCCCACCGCCCAGGATCACGATCTTGCGGCGATCGGACGGCATCGCCTCATTCTCGGGCTCGCCGAAGCTGGGCGCCTCATAGGTCGAATACATGTAGGGCGTCTTGGCGTCGAACTCGGCCGCGCAAGTGTCGATCCGCTTGAACACCGGGCGCACGCCCAGCTTGTGGCGATGCTCGCGCACCTCCTGCTCGGTGACGCCGCCGGTCATCGCCTTCACCGCCTCATGGATCAGGCCCGACCCTTGCGCAATGCCACGACGCATGCCGCGAAGGTTCGCCGACTGGAGCGCGAGCCAGGCAAGCCGCTTGTCGCTGAACCCCATCGCCTTCAGGCGGCGCATGCCAGCCGCGTCGATCGGCAGGCCGTTGCGGCACACCTCCTCTTCGGCGCGCACGATCTCCTCGATCCGCTCAAGGAACCAGGGGTCGTACTTGGCGATCGCGTGCACTTCGGCGACGGTGAAGCCCTCGCGCAGCGCCTGGGCGGCGACCAGCAGGCGATCGGGCGAGGCAACGGCAAGCGCCGCCTCAATCTCGGCGCGCGGCGCGCCGACCAGCCGCTCGACGCGATCGAAGCCGCTGAGGCCGGTCTCGAGGCCACGCAGCGCCTTCTGCATCGATTCGTGGATATTGCGCCCGATCGCCATCACTTCGCCGACGCTCTTCATCGCGGTCGACAGCACGGCTTCGGCGCCCTTGAACTTCTCGAAGGCGAATCGCGGGATCTTGGTGACGACATAGTCGATCGTCGGCTCGAACGAAGCCGGGGTCGCGCCGGTAATGTCGTTCTCGATCTCGTCCAGCGTGTAGCCAACCGCCAGCTTCGCCGCGACCTTGGCGATCGGGAAGCCGGTGGCCTTGGAGGCGAGCGCCGAGGAGCGCGACACGCGCGGGTTCATCTCGATCACGATCAGGCGGCCGTCCTTCGGATTGACCGCGAACTGTACGTTCGAACCGCCTGTTTCCACGCCGATTTCGCGCAGCACCGCAATGCTGGCGTTGCGCATGATCTGATATTCCTTGTCGGTCAGCGTCAGCGCCGGCGCGACGGTGATGGAATCGCCGGTGTGGACGCCCATCGGATCGATATTCTCGATCGAGCAGATGATGATGCAATTGTCCGCACGGTCGCGGACCACCTCCATCTCATATTCCTTCCAGCCGAGCAGCGATTCCTCGATCAGCACCTCGGTGGTCGGCGAGGCATCGAGCCCCTTGCGGACGATCTCGAGGAACTCCTCGCGATTGTAGGCGACGCCGCCGCCGGTGCCGCCCAAAGTGAAGCTGGGGCGGATGATCGCCGGCAACCCGGTCTTCTCCAGGGCCTCCAGCGCCTCCGCCTCGGTATGCGCCACGGCCGAGCGAGCGCTTTCCAGCCCGATCTTGTCCATCGCGTCGCGGAATTTCTGGCGGTCCTCCGCCTTGTCGATCGCTTCCGCGTCGGCGCCGATCATCGTCACGCCGTACTTCTCCAGCGTGCCGTCGCGGAACAGCGCCAGCGCAGTATTTAGCGCGGTCTGCCCGCCCATCGTCGGCAGGACGGCGTCGGGCCGCTCCTTCTCGATGATCTTCGCGACGATCTCCGGCGTGATCGGCTCAACATAGGTGGCGTCCGCCAGCTCGGGATCGGTCATGATCGTCGCCGGGTTCGAATTGACCAGGACGATGCGATAGCCCTCTTCCTTGAGCGCCTTGATCGCCTGCGTGCCCGAATAATCGAACTCGCACGCCTGACCGATCACAATCGGTCCGGCGCCAATGACGAGGATGGAGGAGATGTCGGTGCGCTTGGGCATTATGTCTCTCTTGGTCCTACTCGGCGGCGCCAGCCCCCGCGCCGATCGGCGTGAGGCTGGCTCCCGAAATCTTCTTCACTTCGGCGGCGATGCAGGCGGCGGCTTGCTCGGCCTCCGCGCGTGGCATCTTGCCCGGCAATTCCATCGTCACGTCCGCGGCCGACGTTGCCTTGAGCCGCGCTTTCTCCACCCCGCACTTACTCGGGATGGAGGAAAGCCGCGCTTGCAACTGGTGCTGGTTCGCCGGTGCAGCCTGGGAACAGGCCGCCAAGGCGAGGATCAGCACCGGAGCAGCAAGCCGGCCCGTGGTGATCAACGCAGCGAGCCCACGAACCGTTCGAACAGGTAGAAGCTGTCCTGCGGACCGGGGCTCGCCTCGGGGTGATACTGCACGCTGAACGCGGGCTTGTCGGTCAGCTCCAGGCCGGCATTGCTGCCGTCGAACAGTGATACGTGGGTCTCGCGCGCGTTCGCCGGCAGGCTTTCGCGTTCGACTGCGAACCCGTGGTTCATGCTGGTTATCTCGACTGCGCCATCCGCGAGGCGCTTCACCGGGTGGTTTGCACCACGATGGCCTTGGAACATCTTGGTCGTGCGCGCACCGACCGCAAGGCCGAGCAGCTGGTGCCCAAGGCAGATGCCGAACAGCGGCTTTCCGGTCTCCAGCAGCTTCTGGATCACCGGGACCGCATATTCACCGGTCGCGGCGGGATCGCCCGGGCCGTTCGACAGGAAGATGCCGTCCGGGTTAAGCGCCATGATCGTGTCGAAATCGGTCTCCGCCGGCACCACCGACACCTTCGCGCCCGCCTGAACTAGGTTGCGGAAAATATTGTGCTTGCTGCCATAATCGATCGCCACGACGTGCGGGCGATCGTCGCCCTGCACACCGTTATAGCCGAAACCGATCTGCCAGATCCCGCCGTTGCGGTCCTCACCCCAGGTGGCGTGCGTCTCACGAGTTACCATCTTGGCGAGGTCCATGCCCTCCAGCCCCGGCCACTCACGCGCCATCTTCAGGAGAAGGTCGAGATCGAAATTGCCGTCCGCGGAATGCGCGACGACGCCGGTGGGCGCCCCGCCCGCGCGGATGCGGCGGGTCAGCGCGCGGGTGTCGATCCCGGCAAGGCCGATGCGTGCGTGGCGCTTCATCCAGCCCTCGAGGTTCTCGGCAGCGCGGAAGTTCGACGGCGCGGTCGGATCCTCGCGCACGATCATGCCCAGCGCGTGCGGCTCATCCGCCTCCACATCGTCCGGGTTCGCACCGACATTGCCGATATGCGGAAAGGTGAAGGTGATGATCTGCCCGGCAAAGGAGGGATCGGTCATGATCTCTTGATAGCCGGTCATCGCGGTGTGGAAGCACACCTCGCCCACTGCCTGCCCCTCGGCGCCGAAGCCACGGCCCCAGATCACATCGCCTGAGGCGAGGACGAGGACGCCGGTGGCGCCGTCAGGTTTGGGCGCGTGCGAAGGGTTGGCGTCGGCCATGGTGGCGGGCACTCCTGGGGTAAGCGGCGATGTACGTTAAGTGCGGCGCGCTAAACTCGCCCCTCCCCCGCGTCAATCTGATATGGGCGCAGTCATCATGATTCGAGACGATATCAAGCAAGCCCAGATCGCCGCCATGAAAGCCGGCGACAAGGAAACCCGCGCTGCGATCAGCCTGATTCAGGCCGCGATCAAGAATCGCGACATCGAGGCCCGCACCCAGACGAACGCGCCGGAAGACGATGCGCTGGTCGTCGAAGTGCTGCAGAAGATGAAGAAGCAGCGCATCGAGTCGATCGACATGTATCGCAAGGGCGGCCGCGAGGAACTGGCCGCAGCCGAGGAGGCCGAAGTCGCCGTGATCGACCGCTTCCTTCCCCGCGCATTGAGCGAGGAAGAAACCACCGCCGCGATCGAGGCGATCAAGGCCGAGATCGGTGCATCCGGCATGAAGGACATGGGCCGCGTAATGGCGGAACTGAAGGCGCGCCACGGCACGGTGCTGGACATGTCGAAGGCCAGTGGGCTGGTGAAGGCGGCGCTGGCCTAGGTTCAGGCCGTCAAACCGGACAGCACAAAACCCTCCGTTCGTCCTGAGCCTGTCGAAGGGCGCGCCCACCCACCGCCCCTCGACCGACTCGCATCGATCTGCCAAGCCAACGACATGCTGTTCTGGGTCTACTTACTGCACTGTTCGGACGGCAGCTTCTACGCCGGACATACGGGTAACTTGGACCCGCGAATTTCGCGGCATCACGCCGCACTCAGGAGTGACTACACGGCACGGTGGCAGCCGGGTTCGCTGGCATGGTCCCGGGAGTCTTCAACGCGGTTGGAGGCGCTCGAGACCGAACGCCGCATCAAGGGATGGTCACGTGCCAAGAAGGAAGCGTTGATCACGGGTGAGTGGGATCAAATTTCCCGACTGGCCGCCTCCCATCCGGCACGCCCTTCGACAGGCTCAGGGCGAACGGGCGGAGAGAGGCCCGGCGCCGCGCGAGAGCGCGCTCGTTCCGAGCTTCTCGAAGGACGTCGATTGAAGACAGAACACCCATGTCCCTGACCCCCGCCTTCCTCGACGAACTGCGCGCACGCACGTCGCTGTCTGCGCTGATCGGCAAGACGACCAAGCTCACCAAGGCGGGCCGGGAGTATAAGGGATGCTGCCCGTTCCATAACGAGAAGACGCCCAGCTTCTACGTCAACGACGACAAGGGCTTCTATCATTGCTTCGGCTGCTCCGCTCACGGCGATGCGATTCGCTGGATGACGGATCAGCGCGGGCTGCCGTTCATGGATGCGGTGAAGGAACTCGCGCAGGCGGCGGGAATGGACGTGCCCGCGCCCGACCGTCGCGCGGCCGAGCGAGCCGAGAAGGCGCAATCGCTGCACGACGTGATGGCGGCGGCGGCGGAGTGGTTCCGCACCCAGCTAGACGGGATTGAGGGCGCGCCCGCCCGCGAATTGCTCGAACGACGCGGCATCACGGAAGCGACTCGCCGCGCCTTCGGCTTCGGCTTCGCGCCCGATTCGCGCGGCAAGCTTCGCACCGCCCTGAAGCAATTCGGGGACGCGATGCTGATCGAGGCTGGCCTTCTGATCAGCGTCGAAAACAAGGAGCCCTATGACCGCTTCCGCGGGCGGCTGATGATCCCGATCCGCGATCAGCGCGGGCGGGTGATCGCCTTCGGCGGCCGGATCATCGGCGACGGCGAGCCTAAATATCTGAACTCGCCCGATACGCCGCTCTTCGACAAGGGCCGCACGCTCTACAATCTCGATCGCGCCCTGCCTGCCGCCCGCAAGGCGGACCGGGTGTTCGTGGTCGAGGGCTATATGGATGCGATCGCGCTGGCGCAGGCCGGGATCGGCGAAGTGGTCGCCCCGCTCGGTACTGCACTGACCGAGCATCAGCTGGAGCGCCTGTGGCGGATCAGCGACGTGCCGACTTTATGCCTCGATGGCGACAATGCCGGGCAGAAAGCCGCGATCCGGGCCGCGCACCGCGCCATGCCGCTGCTCGGGCCCGGCCGCAGCCTGCAGTTCGTGACGCTGCCCGAAGGGCAGGATCCTGATGACCTGATCCGCGCCAAGGGTGTCGGCGCGTTCGAAGCGCTGGTCCGCGAGGCGACCCCCCTGGTCGACCGGTTATGGGCACATGAACTCGCCGCCGAGCCGCTGACGACGCCCGAGCAGCGCGCGGGGTTCCGTGCCCGCATGGGGGAGCTCGCCAAGACGATCGGCGATCCGGTGGTGCGATCGGAGTATCAGGCCGAGTTCCGTCGCCGCTACGACGAGCAGTTCGGCCAAAGCCGCCGCCCTTTCGAGCGCGGGCGTCCGTTCGAACCACGCCAGCCCTTCACCCCGCGGCGCCCGGGGCAGAAGTGGACGCCGCCGCCCGCCCCCGTCACCGAGGACGCAAAGGCCTTCCGCGTTGCCGGTATCGACCGCGTCCTTGCCAAGGCGGTGCTCGCCGGTCTGATCCGCCATCCGGCCGAAATCGCCCGCCACGTCGAGGTGCTGGGATCGCTCCGCATGGCGGATGGCGCCCTTGGCCGATTGTTCGAGGCGGTTGTTGATGTGGCGCTTGAAGATCGGGCGCTTGATAGCGACCGCCTCGTCACCATATTGGCCGGCAGTGGTTTCGAAGCGATCGCCCGCGATCTGCTGAGAGCCGATACGATGCCCTATTCCTTCACGCAACCGACGGGGGACGAGACGCGCGCCAGGGAAGACCTTGACGAAGCGATCGCGATCCTCGTCGCGCAGCCAGAAGTGGATGCGGCATTGGCCGATGCAACCTCTGCCATGCAGGCGCGCTTCACCGAAGAAGCGTTTGAACGGCAGGTTGCGTTGGTGAAGGAAAAACAGGCGCTGGAGCTTCGGCTTGCAAATCTCGTGCAGTCGAACGAAGACGCCCGCGCTTTTGATGCCGAGGACGATTGATGGCGAAGGTGAACGGTAGCGGTGCAGACGAAGGCGCGGAAGTGGCCGATGCCCCGCTGATCGACCTGAATGACGCGGATATCAAGAAGCTGATCGCCCGCGCGAAGAAGCGTGGGTACATCACGTATGACCAGCTGAACGCCGCGCTGCCGCAGGACCAGATGTCCTCGGATCAGCTCGAAGACGTGATGTCCGCGCTCAACGAAATGGGCGTCAACATCGTCGAGAACGAGGAAGCGGGCGAGGACGGCGAGGATCAGCCTGAGGACGAGGTCGAGACCGTCGACGTCGATCAGGAAAACGCGCCTGTCGTCGAGAAGAAGAAGGAAACGGTCGACCGCACCGATGATCCGGTGCGCATGTACCTGCGCGAGATGGGCGCCGTCGAGCTGCTCAGCCGCGAGGGCGAAATCGCGATCGCCAAGCGCATCGAAGCCGGCCGTGACACGATGATCATGGGCCTGTGCGAATCGCCCATCACCTTCAACGCGATCATCGACTGGTCCACCCAGCTCAATGAAGGCACGATGCAGCTGCGCGAGATCCTCGATCTCGACGCGATGCTTTCCAAGGGTCCTTCGGCCGAACAGGTCGAGGGTGCCGAGGAAGACAATGGCGAGATTAGCGAGAAGACCGCTGGCGCCTCCTTCAAGGAAGAGGAAGAGCCCGAGGAAGCCTCGGCTGACGACGACGATGACATGACCGAGCGCCGCACGCCGCGGCCGTCGGACGACGAGGAAGAGGACAATACCCTCAGCCTCGCGCAGATGGAGGAAACGCTCAAGCCGATGGCGCTTGAGAAGTTCGCCAACATCACGTCGATCTACAAGAAATTCTCGAAGATGCAGCAGGGCCGGCTCGACGCCATGGGCGGCGGGACCGAGCTGACGGCGGCCGATGAGCGCAAGTACCAGAAGCTGCGCGAGGAACTGACGGCCGAGGTCGAGAGCGTCCAGTTCCACAACGCCAAGATCGAGTATCTGGTCGACCAGCTGTACAGCTACAACCGGCGCCTTACCGCGCTGGGCGGTCAGATGCTGCGGCTGGCGGAGCGGCACAAGGTAAGCCGCAAGGACTTCCTCGATCGCTACATGGGCCATGAACTCGACGATACGTTCCTGGCGACGGTGAACGGCCTCGACAAGAAGTGGACCGCCTTCGCGACCAACGAGGCGGCTGCCGTTGAGCGCATCCGCAGCGAAATCGCCGAGATCTCGCAGCAGACCGGCATGGCGCTGGGCGAGTTCCGTCGCATCGTCAACATGGTGCAGAAGGGCGAGCGCGAGGCGCGTATCGCGAAGAAGGAGATGGTCGAGGCGAACCTGCGCCTCGTGATCTCGATCGCCAAGAAGTACACCAACCGCGGCCTGCAGTTCCTGGACCTGATCCAGGAGGGCAACATCGGCCTGATGAAGGCGGTGGACAAGTTCGAGTATCGGCGCGGCTACAAGTTCTCCACCTACGCCACGTGGTGGATCCGGCAGGCGATCACCCGCTCGATCGCGGACCAGGCGCGCACGATCCGCATCCCGGTCCACATGATCGAGACGATCAACAAGCTGGTCCGTACCAGCCGCCAGTTCCTGCACGAGCAGGGTCGCGAACCGACTCCGGAGGAAATGGCCGAGCGCCTTTCCATGCCGCTGGAAAAGGTGCGCAAGGTGATGAAGATCGCCAAGGAGCCGATCTCCCTCGAAACCCCGATCGGCGACGAGGAAGACAGCCACCTGGGCGATTTCATCGAGGACAAGAACGCCGTCATTCCGGTGGATGCCGCGATCCAGGCGAACCTCAAGGAAACGGTCACCCGCGTCCTCGCCAGCCTGACGCCTCGTGAGGAGCGCGTGCTGCGCATGCGCTTTGGCATCGGCATGAACACCGATCACACGCTGGAGGAAGTCGGCCAGCAGTTCAGCGTGACGCGTGAACGTATCCGCCAGATCGAGGCGAAGGCGCTTCGCAAGCTGAAGCACCCGAGCCGCAGCCGCAAGATGCGCAGTTTCCTCGACCAGTAACCAACGGCTGAAATGACACGAACGGAGCGGGAGGAGTGATCTTCCCGCTCCTTTTTTTTGCGTTCGGAACGGGAGGCGCGGACGGAGTTCAAGCCAGATCGGCGCGATCGGCCACGCAAATACCCGCGCCTCTTGCCACTTTGGATCGATCCACTTGTCGCCCCCGGCATCGCGCCCGCAAGTTTCGGCTCATGAAGAACGCTCCCGTTTTTCCGATCGCTTCGGACCAGCAGGTCACCGCCTCCGATCTCGTGCGCCACTTCGGCATCTGGCAGGAGCGCGCCGGGCGCGGGCCGGTCTATATCCTCCACCGCGGCCGTCCCCGGCTGGTGATGACCTCGGTTGACGTGATGGACGCGCTGTGCTCGACGCACAGCGGTCAACCGGTCGAGGGCGGGCAGCTCGGCGCGTTGCTCGACGCGCTTGGCGATATGATCGTCGTGCTTGGCGCGGAGCAAACGATCATTGCGGCAAGTCGGGGCGCGCGCGCCTATTTTGGCGATGCCGCTGATGTCGCTGCGCCCGTAAGCGGCTTGGCGTCGCCCGGTGATGAAGCACTGGCAGCAACGGTCGCGCGCGTCGCCGCCTCCGGCTTGTCGGAGACGACCGAGTGCCGCTCCCCTCGCTTCCCCGATCGACTGCTCGCCTATGCGGTCGATTGCGTGCCCGCCGGCTGCATCGTTCAGATCAGCGACGCGACTGCGGCCGAGGAACGCCAGCACTGGCGGGACCGGCATGATTCGGCGTTCAGCGCGCTCGAGGCCGCTGGCGCTGCCTGCGCGATCATCAATTTGCGGGGTCGCATCGAACAGGCCTCTCCTGCCCTTGCCAAGCTCACCGGCGCCAGTGTCGAGGCATTGTCCCTCGCGCGCGTCGTCTCGCTGGTCACGGTGGGAGATCGCAGCACCGTGGGCGAAGCGTTCGAGGCGGCGATCGACGAACGCGCCCCGCAGTCGGTCACCGCCTCGCTGCTGGTCGGCGGCGCCGGGCTTTGCCCGGTTCGCGTCGGCCTGGCGCCACTTGCCAGTTCCGGGCGGGTCATCGGGGTTACCATCGTCGTCACGCCCACGACGTCGTAAACGCCATGTTTACGCTGTCGGGCTATGGTCAGCCCTCAACCATCGGGGAACATGGGTGCCGACGCTTACCAGTCCAGGCTTCGCGACGACGGGTCGCTCGATCGGCGATCTGGTCGCCGACGAGGGCAGCGCCGCCATGGAGCATGCACTGGCGCTGCGCGCGCCGGCGGCCCCGACGCGCGATCTGTCCGATGCGGTCCATGCCCTGTGCGCGTTGCACGGCGCCGCGCCCAGCATGGTCGAGATCACGCTTGATGCGCGCGGCGCGCAGGATATTCGCGCCTGGCTCTACGAGACGGCGGTCGCCTTCGATGACGAGCGCCACCTGCTGGTCAAGCTGACCGCCGCGATCGGCCCGCTCCCCTCCACGCCCGGACAGGCCGAGACTGAAGCCGCGATCGCCACGCAGCAGCGCGCGCTCGCCACATTGGCCCGCTCGGACCGCAATGGATGCGCGCTTGGCGCTACCTTCGCGTTCCTCATCGACTGGCGTGCGATCCGCGCCGTCCTGGCGGTGGCCGCCACCCGTGCCGGAGTCACGCTCCGCGAAACCTCATTGCCGTCCGCGGACGACATCGCGCCGATTGCCGAGCGGCTAGCCAGCGAGCCGGCCTGCGCCCGCGCCATGATGTTCGGCGCCCAGCAGCTCGTCGCGCAACATCGCGGCCTGTGGCATCTGCTCGCCGCCCGCGCGGAGGCACGCAACGCGCTTTAATCACCGCGGCTTAACTGGCTTGCGCACGACCGAAAATTCCCCCATCGCCGTACCCGATAGTCGAACGAGACGGGATGAGGGCATGAAGCGGTTCGAGGGCACGCAGAGCTACGTTGCGACCGACGATCTGAAAGTCGCGGTGAACGCCGCCGTGTCGCTACGCCGGCCGCTGCTGGTGAAGGGCGAACCGGGCACCGGCAAGACGGTTCTGGCCTATGAGATCGCCAAGGCGACCGGCGCGCCGCTGATCGAGTGGAACGTCAAGTCCACCACCAAGGCGCAGCAGGGCCTGTACGAATATGACGCGGTCGCCCGCCTGCGCGACGGTCAGCTCGGCGACGAGCGCGTGCACGACATTTCGAACTATATCCGCAAGGGCAAGTTGTGGGAGGCGTTCACCTCCCCCGAACTGCCGGTGCTGCTGATCGACGAGATCGACAAGGCGGATATCGAATTCCCGAACGACCTCCTGCAGGAGCTCGATCGCATGGAATTCCACGTATACGAAACGAAGGAGACGGTGCGCGCCACCGAGCGCCCGATCGTCGTCATCACGTCGAACAACGAGAAGGAACTGCCGGACGCGTTCCTGCGCCGCTGCTTCTTCCACTATATCAAGTTCCCGGATCGCGAGACAATGCAGGCGATCGTCGACGTCCACTTCCCCGGCATCCAGAAGATCCTGGTCTCCAAGGCGATGGACATCTTCTACGAGGTCCGCGACGTGCCAGGCCTGAAGAAGAAGCCGTCGACCAGCGAGCTGCTCGACTGGCTGAAGCTGCTGCTGCATGAGGACATGCCGCTCGACGTGCTGCAGAACCGCGATCCGACGAAGGCGATTCCGCCGCTCCACGGCGCATTGCTGAAGAACGAGCAGGACGTGATGCTGTTCGAACGCCTCGCCTTCATGGCGAAGCGTCAGGCGAACAAGGGCTGATCACCAGCCTCACGACGATCCCCGCCGCCTGCCGATGCTGGACGGCGGCGGTGATCGTTGAACGGGTGCCCAACGTACCCCTGACATGCCGGTAGCCGCTTCCGCGGTGCCGCGCTAAACGCACAACGTGTTGCTTCTCCCGTTGCTTGTCGCTGCCGCCGCACCGCTTGCCCTGCCCGTGGCCCAGCCGGTCGGCAGCGCGACTTTGGCGCGCGACGCCGAAACGCGCTGGGTGCCGTTCGAGCTCACGCCCGGCAATCAGCTCCGCTTCACCATGACGGTCGACGGCCGGCCGGCAACGGCCATCCTCGACACCGGGGTCAGCTATTCCGTCCTCTCCCGTCGCTTCGCCGAGCGCGCAGCGCTGAAGGTGCGCCCCGGCGGCAATGCGACCGCCATCGGCGGCGTGGTGGACATTGGATGGACGCCGACCGCGACGATCGCGATGGGCGGCCTGACGCGGCGCGGCGGCGGCCTCACCGTGGCCACGCTCCCCGCGATCGCAACCGGCAGCGCCGATGCGGTCGACCTTCTCGTCGGCCGGGACCTCACCGGCGGCTTTGCGCTCGACATCGATTATGCCGGCCGGCGCTTCCGCCTGCTGCCAAGCGGCCGCCTGCCTTTCCGCGGCTTCACCGCGCCGCTCAGCATTTCGCGCGACCGACTGGTGTATGTCAGCGAGATCACGCTGGGCGCCGCGCGGCTGCGGCCAATGGTGGTCGATACCGGCGATGGCTCGTCAGTGACGGTCACCGCCGGCGGCTGGGCCAATGCCCGCCTTCCCGGCATCCGCACGACCACCGCCATCTCCTTCGGCCTCGCCGGCGCGGTCACCAGCACGATCGGCATCGTGCCGACGCTCCGGCTGGGCGAGCTTACCGCGCGCAATGTCGAAATCCGTGTCGAGCCGGCTGGCGGATTCTCCGATTCGATCGAGGCGGCGGGCCGGATCGGTTCGGGCTTCCTGCAGAATTACCGCGTGCTGCTCGATCCCACCGCCGGGCGAATGATCCTGAGCCCCGTCCCGCATGCCGATCAGCCCCCGGTCCGCTCGACCAGCGGCCTGTTGGTCGGCGTCGCCAGGGACCGGCTGAAGGTTCTGCACGTGATGCAGGGCGGGCCGGCACAGGCGGCGGGGTGGAAGGAAGGCGACATGATCTGCGCCATCGACGGGCAAACGATCCCGGCCGATTATCCCACCAGCCCGCTCGCCAGCTGGTCCGCAGGGACGCCGGGCCGAACCGTCACGCTCCGGATGTGCGACGGCACCGAGCGCAAGCTGACGCTGCGCGACTTCTACTGATCAGACGAACGGCGCGATGGTGATCCCGCGCGCCATCAGCACGTCGCGCACGCGCCCGGCCATCGCCACCGCGGCCGGGTTGTCGCCATGGACGCAGATCGAATCGACGTCGAGGCGCACCGTCCCACCCTCCATCGTCGCCATCTCGCCCGTCTCCAGGAAGCGCGCGAGACGCGCCGCCGCCTCGTCGGCGTCATGGATCACCGCGCCCGGCATGCTGCGCGGGACGAGGTCACCAGCGGGGGTGTAGCCGCGATCGGCGAAGACCTCGCTGAACACGCGCAGGCCCGCTGCCCGCGCGGCCTGCTCAAGCGCGGTGCCGGAAATCGCCAGAACGGCAAGCTCGCGGTCCACCGCCGCCACCGCGCGTGCGATCGCCGCCGCCACCTCGGCCTCTGCGGCTGCGACATTGGCCAGCGCGCCATGCGGCTTCACATAGCTGACGGGATGATCGGCAAGCGCGCCGATCGCGATCAGGGCGCCCACCTGCGCCGCGACGAATCGCTCGATCTCGGCCGGGGTGGCCGGCAGCCGCCGCCGCCCGAACCCCGGAAGATCCGGATAGCTCGGATGGGCGCCCACCACGACGCCGCGCTCGCGCGCGAGCCGCATCGTGCGGAACATCGTCTCTGGGTCGCTCGCATGGCCGCCACAGGCAACGTTGGCGCTGCTGACGAGCGCGAGCATCGCGGCATCGTCGCCCATCGACCAGGGGCCATAGCCTTCGCCGAGATCGGCGTTCAGATCGATCGACCGCATCGCCGCCATCTACGCCTTTCACCCCCCGCTTGTCGAAGGGGGGCTGTGACGAAGCGCGCGTCTAGAGCGACTGGCCGTCGTCGATGTCCACCACCGTGCCGGTCACCATCGCACTCGCGTCAGACGCGAAATAGAGGAGTTGCGGATCGAGCACGTCGATCGGCATGAAGCGCCGGCGATGCCAGCTCGAAACCTGCTTGGCCCCGCCCTCGGTTTCGAACCAGTCGCCGGCGATCTCGGTCTGGATATAACCCGGCTGGATCACGTTCACGTTGATCCCCATGCGCACCCACTCGCGCGCCAGGTTGCGACCCAGATGGGCGACGGCTGCCTTGGACGCGGCATAGGCGCTGTCGCCATGGCCGGTGACATGCGCGGTGATCGATCCGATCAGCACGATGCGCCCGCGGCCGGTATCGCGCGATCCCGCCGCCATCAGCCGCTTGGCGCCTTCACGCGCGGTCAGCAGCACGCCGGTGAAGTTGGTGTCGATCGTCTGGCGAAGCGCGTCGGGCGCGACGTCCACCGTGCGCCCGCCGTTGGCGACACCGGCATTGGCGATCACGGTGTCGACCGTGCCGAAATGCGCCTCGGCAGCGTCATAGGCAGCGGCGATGGATTGTTGGTCGGTCACGTCGATCGCGACGGGCAGCGCCTTGTCGCCAAGCTCGGCGGCAAGCGCCTCGACCCGGTCGATCCGCCGCGCGCCGATCACTACCCGCGCGCCGGCAGCAACAAAGATTTCCGCGAAATGGGCGCCCAGACCGGAGGATGCACCGGTGATGAGCGCAATGCGCCCAGTGAGATCGAAAGCCATTCATCCCCCCTCGCCTTGCGCCCGTTCGGTGACGCAAGCTGCGAGCGGGCGATGTGCTGGTGACCCCTACGGGACTCGAACCCGTGTTTCAGCCGTGAAAGGGCCGCGTCCTAACCACTAGACGAAGGGGCCAGCGGGGGGTGCAGCTAGAGGGGGTCTCCCGACCTGTCAATCGCACTCACGCCCGAAAGATATTTTTATTGCTGCAGCTGCTCAATCCGCCCAGGCCGCATCGTCGAGATGAAGCTCGGCGACCGGGCGCTGTCCCCAGTCGTCGATCTTTGCGCGGCCGGCGAGCCACAGCCGGCGGTGCGACGCGGCGCCAAGCAGCGCGGCGCCCAGCGGCGTGTCCGCGGCGCGAAAGGCCATTGCCTTCAGGCTGCGGCCGTCATCCCCGGCGACGATCGCGCGGACATGGCCATTGCCGACCACGTCCACGCGCACTGCGCGCACCGGCCCGATCGCCACCCGCGGGCTCGGCCAGCCCATGCCATAGGGTCCGCCCATTTCGAGCGCGGTGACGAGATCAGGCGTGACACCGCCCGGCGCATGAACCGAATCGACCAGCAAGGCGCGATCCGCCACCGCCGCCGCGACCCGCGCGGACAGAAGCTCCTCCAGAAAATCGGCAAAGGCCGGCACTTTGTCGGCATCGATGGTTAGGCCGGCCGCCATGGCATGGCCGCCGCCGGCCACCAGAAGCCCGGCTTCCTTCGCCGCCAGCACCGCCTGGCCAAGGTCGACGCCGGGGATGGAGCGACCCGATCCCTTGCCGAGGCCATGTTCGTCCAAAGCGATGACGATCGCCGGCTGCCCCAGCTTCTCCTTCAGGCGCCCCGCCACGATGCCGATCACGCCAGGATGCCAGCCGCGCCCCGAGACCACCGTCACGGCGCGATCCGCCGCGTACATCGTCTCCGCCTCGGCCTGCACGGCGCCTTCAATCGCACGCCGCTCCTCGTTCAGCCGATCGAGCTCCTCCGCGATCATCCGCGCTTCGTCCGGATCGCGCGTGGTCAGCAGGCGCACGCCCAGGTCCGCGCGCCCAACCCGCCCGCCGGCATTGATCCGCGGCCCCAGCGCGAAGCCCAGGTCACTTGCGGTCGGTGCGCGGGTCAGGCGCGACGCTTCGATCAGCGCAGCAAGGCCGATGTTGCGCCGCGCGGCCATTACCTTCAGCCCCTGCGCGACGAAGGCCCGGTTCAGCCCGCGCAGCTGCGCAACGTCGGCAACCGTTCCCAACGCGACCAGATCGAGCAGGTCGAGCAGGCGCGGTTCCGGCCGTGCCGCGAAGAAGCCACGGCCGCGCAGCACGCGCAGCAGCGCCGCACCCAGCAGGAAGGCGACGCCGACGGCCGCGAGATGCCCGTGCGCCGCGCCTTCATCTTCGTCCAGCCGATTGGGGTTCACCACCGCATGGGCGACCGGCAAGGCGCTGGCGCATTGATGATGGTCAACGACGATCACGTCGACCGGCACCGCACGTGCCGCCTCCAGCGCCTCGAACGCTTGCGCGCCGCAATCGACCGTGACGATCAGGCTCGCGCCTTCCTGCGCCAGCCGCGTCATCGCCGTCGCGGTCGGGCCATAGCCCTCGACCAACCGATCGGGGATATAGGGCCGCGCCTCGATCCCCAGCTGCCGCAGCAGCAGGATCATGACCGCCGCCGATGTCGCCCCGTCGACGTCATAATCGCCGAACACCGCGATCTGCTCGCCTGCCACCACCGCGTCGGCCAGCCGCTCGGCGGCACGGTCCATGTCGCGGAAGATCGACGGATCGGGCATGAAGGCGCGGATCGACGGGTTGCGGTGATCGTCCAGCGCCTCCCGCGGGCAGCCGCGCGCCAGCAGCAGCTGCGTCACGAGGTCGTCGAGCGACAGATTGTCCGCCGCCGTCGCGCGCCACCGCCACGGCTGGCCCATGATTGACCGTTCGACCCCCAGAACGTGCATCATCGGTTCACGCCCGCGCCGTCCAGGGCGCTTCGCGGAACCACTTGGTGATGATGTACTTCACCCCCTCGGACACTGCCGTCCCTTCGTGCAGCGTCATCGGATTGGGGCTGCCGTCCGCCAGCATGTTGTTCCACGCGAGCAGCGTGCCCCGCTTGGGCGCAACCCGCACGCCGGCCTGCGGGAACCAGGTCGCGCCACCTTCCTCCACATCGTTGAGGAAGATCATCACTGTCCACACACGCTGCCCGCCGGACGCCTTCATGGCGGGCCAATAGCTTTCGCCCTCGTGGAAATAATCGTGGTGCGCCTTGAAATACTGACCGGGCGCGTAGCGCTGCCCCTGCATCGTCTCGCCCCAGGCAGGATCGAGCCCCAGCAAGTCCGCCAGCCCCTCGTCGATCGGCCGGATCTCAGGCGAATGCCGGTTCATGTCGCAGCTTTCGGAGGTACGGAACGACGTATCGCCGCGATCGGACAGCAGCGTCGAGGGCCGCCGGTTGGCGTCGATCATCGCCACCAGCCGCTTGCAGGTGGCGACATCGAGATAGTTCGGGATCTTCCAGGCGTCGGCGACTGCGCTCGGCAGCTTCACGGCGCGCGGATCAGCCGACAGCCGCGCCGCGACCGCCGCCCCGATCTGCGCGCGATGCTGCGATGGATGTCCGGGTACAGATTGGCTCGCCATGGCACCTATTTGCGCGCCGCCCGGCCGAAGACAAGGGCGGTGCCAATGCGGCCCTCTCGGCGGGCACGACTGACCTTACCGCGCCAGCTTCGGGACGCGTGTCGATGTTGAGGAGACATGGCAGGTGGGGGGCTTCTGTTGCCCGGCGCCCCCCGTGCCGCTGGAATCCGCTTCTGTTGCCCGGTGCGGTCCAACCGCGCTATTTTGGTATAACCTTAGGCCGTTAAGCCGTCAGGTTACGCCGCAATCGCGAGTGCTTCGTTATCGTTGGCACTTGTGTATGGGCCGTCACGGTGGTCCCATTCCGAGCAAAAGCCAGCGCCTTTCAACACACGTCGATCCTGGTTCGGCCCCGTCAACGTCTCTGCTGAAAGCAGAAGCGATGGTGGAGCCGCCGGGTACTGCCCCCGGGTCCGCTGTGCCTATTCTTCGCCGGCGTTTATCGCCATAGCCGTGGGGCAAGCCCCGCGAGCCCGACCGATATAGGGCGTCGGGACGAAACTGCAAACACCGCCTTTCGGTCGCCATAATGCGGGTGCATATAACAGCGTATCATGCTTACCCAGCGTTCCCGTTACGCCCTGCGCTCGATGCTGTATCTCGCAACGACGCCCGCAGGCGGCCCGCCCGTGCCGATGAACCGTATCGCCGTCGAGGCGAACGTCCCGCGCAAGTTCCTCGAGCTGATCCTCGCCGATCTGCGTGATGCCGGGCTGCTGCACAGCCACCGCGGCAAGATGGGCGGCTACGTCCTCGCCCGTCCGGCGCATCTCATCTCGCTGGGTGAGATCATCCGCGTGATCGAAGGCCCGCTCGCGCTCGTCCCTTGCGTCAGCCGGACCGCGTATCGCCCGTGCCGCGATTGCAAGAGCGAGGCGGATTGCGCGATCCGCCACGCCATGGCCCGCGTACGGGACGAGACGGCGCGGATCCTCGACGGCACCAGCCTCGCCGATGCGACGGCGGTGGAGATGGCCGCCGCCTGATCGCGGCGCGCCGATCCTCACCGTCCGCCGCGCCCGGCTTAGACCTTCGGCCGCGCCTTCAGTTCGTCACGAATCTCGCGCAGCAGCGCGACGTCCGCGGGTTCTGCCTTGGGCTCCTCGGCGCTCTTCTTCTTCTCGTGCTCGAACATCGCCACCGCACGGTTCACCGTGCGCATCAGCATGAAGATGATGAACGCCACGATGACGAAGTTCACCGCCTGGGTGATGAACGCGCCATAGCCAAGCAGCGGCACGCCCGCCTTCTTCAGCGCAACATAATCGGTCGATCCGACGAGGTTCGGCGGCACCTTGCCCAGCGTGATGAAGTAGCTGGAGAAGTCGAGCCCGCCGAAGACCCTGCCGATCACCGGCATCAGCACGTCCTCGGTCAGCGACGTGACGATCTTGCTGAACGCGGCGCCGATGATCACCGCCACCGCGAGATCCAGCACGTTGCCGCGCGCGATGAACGCCCGGAATTCCTTGAGCATGACAAAACCTTCCGCTGTTCTAATCTAGGTTACGCGCCGATTGCCCCCTCGCCAAGCGCAGCCGCTGTCCTATATGAATGATACAGGCCGTTTTCGGAGACCCACGCTAATGACCTTTCGTCCCCTTCTTATCGTTGCGCTTTCCGCCAGCGTCGCCGGCTGCGGCATCAACAGCGTTCCGACCGCGGAGGAGAATGCCAAGGCGCGCTGGGCCGACGTGCAGAATCAGTATCAGCGCCGCGCTGATCTGATCCCCAATCTCGTGTCGACCGTGAAGGCGGCCGGCGCGCAGGAGAAGGATATTCTCACCGAGGTGACCAACGCGCGCGCGTCCGCCACGCAGGTCCAGGTGTCGCCTGACGATCTCAGCGATCCGGCGAAGATGCAGGCCTATCAGCGCGCGCAGGCGGGCCTCACCTTGTCGCTGCAGCGGCTGCAGGAAGCGTATCCGGAGCTGAAGAGCCAGGCGAATTATACCACGCTGATGAGCCAGCTCGAGGGCACGGAGAATCGCATCACCATCGCCCGCAACGATTATAATGCGGCGGTGCAGGCGTATAACACGCGCATCCGCACCTTCCCCGACGCGGTCGGCGCGAAGATCTTCTACGGTGCAAAGCCGATGGTGCCGTTCCAGGCGACCACGCCCGGCGCGGAAGCCGCGCCCAAGGTCGATTTCGGCAGCTGATCGATCGTTTCCCGGCGGGGCCACCTCCCGGGGGCGCCCCGCCCCATCTTGCGCCGGAGTAAATAGTGCAGCGCTTCCACAGGCTCAGCGCGAACGCATGGCGGTCCTTGCTCGCCGCGATGATCGTGGCCCTTGCCGCGATGATTGTCCTGCCGGCAACCGCGCAGACATTCCCCAAGTTCACCGGCTTCGTCGTCGACGCGGCCGATATCCTGCCCCCGAATGTCGAGGCGGAGCTGACGCAGAAGCTCGACGCGCTGCAGCGGGATACGAAACGGCAGCTGGTCGTCGCCACCGTTCCCAGCCTCGAAGGCTATCCGATCGAGGAATATGGCTACAAGCTCGGCCGGGCCTGGGGCGTTGGCCTGAAGGACGTCAACAACGGCGCGATCCTGCTGGTCGCCCCCAATGATCGCAAGGTGCGGATCGAGGTCGGCAATGGCCTCGAGCCCTTCCTGACCGACGCTTATTCCAGCGTCGTCATCAACAATGATGTCCTGCCTTACTTCAAGGAAAGCGACATGGCGGCCGGTGTGGTCGCCGGCACGGACGCGCTGATCGCGCAGCTGCGCGCCTCGCCGGAGGAAGCGCAGGCCAGGCTCGACGCCGCGATCAAGGAATTCGACAGCACCCGCAAGGCGCAGCGCAGCGGCGGCGGTGGCGGCTTCCCGCTCGGCCTTGTCTTCTGGGGCATGGTCGCGATGTTCGTGCTGCTGTCGCTCGGCCGGCGCGGCTCGGTCGGTCGCGGCAAGCGCTACCGCGACGATGGCGGCCTCAGCTCCGTCATCCTGTGGAACATCGCAGCCAATGTCGCGAGCGCGGCGCTGCGTGATAACGACGACGACGATCACTGGGGCGGCGGGGGCTTCGGCGGTGGTGGCGGCTTCGGCGGCGGTGGCGGCGGCTGGGGTGGCGGCGGCTTCGGCGGCGGCGGCGGCGGATCGTTCGGGGGCGGCGGCGCCTCGGGGAGCTGGTGATGCGCCTGTCTGCTGAAGATCATGCCAAGGTGACGGCGGCGGTCGCTGCGGCCGAAGAGCATACCGATGGCGAGATCGTGACGATCGTCGCCCGCACCTCCGATGCGTATCACGATGTCGGGCTGCACTGGGCGGTGCTGGCCTCGCTGCTCGTGCTGGCACTGCTGTCGGCATTCCCCAATTCGGTCGATGCGATCCATTTCCTCACCGGCGATCCGTGGAACGAGCATGTCTCGACCGGCACGGCACTCACCATCGCGACCGTGCTCGCGACGGTCACCTTCCTTGTCGTGCGTTATCTCCTCGCGATCCGCCCGCTGCGTATGGCGCTCACACCCGCTGCGACCAAGACGCGCCGGGTCCATGCCCGCGCGCTCGCCCTGTTCCGCGCCAGCGCCGAACACCGCACCATCGCCGCGACCGGCGTGCTCCTTTACCTCAGCCTCGACGAGCATCGCGCCGAGATCGTCGCCGATGTCGGCATCCACAGCCGCGTTTCCAGTGACGTGTGGGGCCACGCGATGGCCGCGCTCGTCGCCGCGGTGAAGGACGGGCGCCCCGGAGACGGCATGGCGGCGGCAGTCCAGGAAATCGGCGTCGTGCTGGCCGAACATTTCCCGCGCACCGGCAGCAATCCCAACGAATTGCCCGATCGCCTGATCGAGCTATGAGCGCACCCACCGATGCCCCGCAAGTCATGTGGGAAGGCCGCTTCATTCGCATGATGCGGCAGGGCAATTGGGAATATGCCGATCGCAGTCGCGGCATCGGCGCCGCGGTGATCATCGCCATCACCGACAATGACGAGGTGGTGCTGGTCGAGCAATATCGCGTGCCTCTCGGCCGTACCTGCCTCGAGCTTCCCGCCGGTCTCGTCGGTGATGTGATTTCGGGCGAGCCGCTGGCCGAAGCCGCAGGCCGGGAGCTTGAGGAGGAAACCGGCTACCGCGCCGGGTCGATCGAGCCACTCGGTGATTTCTGTTCCTCGCCCGGCATGGTCAGCGAAAGCTTCACGCTGGTGCGCGCCCGCGATCTCACCCGGGTCAGCGATGGCGGCGGCGATGCGGACGAGGATATCACCGTCCATCTCGTCCTGCGCCGGAATCTTGCTGACTTCGTCGCGGCGAAGCGCGCCGCGGGCGTCGCGATCGATGTGAAGCTTATGCTGCTGCTCACCGACGTGCTGCTGCCCTGACCGGTCGGTTCGCGCCGGCAACGAACCACCCTTCCCCCGCTTCGCGTCGCGGCCTATCTCTTGGTCATGCGCAAACACATCCTGATCGTGATCGGCCTGCTGATCCTGGTGGCTGCCGGCATCCTTGTCTGGCTTGGCTGGCCCGACAAGGCGAAGGTCGATTTCGCCGACGTCACGGGCCAGCGGCCGCAGATCACCGAACCCCGCCGGCAGATGATCCCAACGGTCAAGGTGGCGAAGGCCGTCGGCTGGCCGCAGGGCGCCGCCCCGACGGCGGCCGAGGGCCTCACCGTCACCCGCTATGCCGAGGGCTTCGATCACCCGCGCTGGCTGTACCGCCTGCCCAACGGCGATATCCTCGTTGCCGAGACGAACTCACCGCCGCGTGAGGGTGGCGGGATCACGGGCGCTGCGATGAAGCTTCTGATGGGTCGCGGCGGCGCCGCGGTGCCGTCCGCGAACCGCATCACCCTGCTGCGCGATTCGAACGGCGACGGCCGGGTCGATGAAAAGCACGTGTTCATGACCGGGCTGAACTCGCCGCATGGCATGACTCTGTTCGAAGGACAGCTCTACATCGCGAACACCGATGCGCTGGTGCGAGTGCCCTACACCGAGGGCGCAACCAAGGTCACCGCCAAGCCCGAGACCGTCATCAAATATCCGGGCGGCGCCAATCACTGGGCGCGCAACGTCATCAATGCCGAGGATGGCCGCACCCTCTATCTCTCGATCGGCTCGGCCTCGAACATCGGCGAGAACGGCCTCGACAAGGAGCGGTTGCGCGCCGTCATCCTGCAGGTCTGGCCGAAGGAAAAGACGTACCGCATCTACGCCGCCGGCGTGCGCAACGCGAACGGCATGGCGCTCAACCCCAATACCAAGCAGCTGTGGACGGTCGTCAACGAGCGCGACATGCTCGGTTCGGATATCGTGCCGGACTATCTGACCGCGATTGAGCTTGGCGATCACTTCGGCTGGCCTTGGTATTATTGGGGCGGTTACCCCGACAAGCGCGTCGAGCCCGCCAACCCGCAGCTTCAGCAGTATTCGAAGCGTCCGGATTACGCGCTCGGGCCGCACGTCGCAGCGCTCGGCCTCACCTTCGCTACCGATGCGAAGCTTGGCGATCGCTTCGCGAACGGGGCCTTCATCGGCGAACATGGCTCGTGGAACCGCGTTCCGGTCTCCGGCTACAAGGTCGTCTTCGTGCCCTTCACCGATCGCGGCTGGCCGGTGCCCGGCGCAAAGCCGGTCGACGTGCTCACCGGCTTTCTCAACGCCAAGGGCGAGGCGCAGGGCCGCCCGGTTGGCGTCATCACCGATCAAACCGGCGCGCTGCTGGTGGCGGACGACGTCGGCAACATGATCTGGCGGGTGAGCGCGGCAGGGCAGCCTGCCGCAGGCCAGCCGGCTGCAGCACAGCGGGCTGGGCAGCCCGCCACCCGCTGATCCCTTCCCTGGCGCGCTTCCCTTGGGAAGCGCGTCAATTGTGACACGGCCAAGCAAGACAGGCGAGATCCCAGGCGCTACCGGGGCGCCCATGTTTCGCCGATTCCTCACGACTCTCGCTGCGCTCTCCGCTCTGGCCGGATGCGCTTATCCCGCCAACCCACCGGCGCTCCCGCCCGCCAACGCACCGGCCCCGCTTGCCGCCGCCGATGCCCTCGCGCGCCGCGCCCCGGTCACCATCCTGATCTCGATCGACGGCTTCCGGCCGGATTATCTCGATCGCGGGCTGACGCCGGTGCTCTCCCGCCTCGCCGCGGATGGCGTCACCGGGCCGATGCGGCCGAGCTTCCCGTCCAAGACCTTCCCGAACCACTGGACGATCGTCACTGGCCTGCGCCCCGATCGCCATGGCATCACCGCCAATTCGATGGAGGATCCCGCGCGCCCCGGCGAAGTCTTCACCATGGCGAACGACGATCCCTTCTGGTGGAACGCCGCTCCGCCGATCTGGGTGACGGCGGAAAAGGCGGGCATTCCCACCGCCTCCATGTACTGGCCCGGATCGAACGTCGGCTGGGGCGGCGTGCGCGCGTCCACCTGGCCCAACTATGTCACGGGCGGCACGCGGCCTACGGACTGGCAGCAGTTCAGCCAGCAGATGCCGAACGAGAACCGCGTGCGCGCAATCCTTGACTGGATGCGCCGTCCGGCCGCCACCCGTCCCCGGCTGGTGACCACTTATTTCGACGTCGTCGACACCGCCGGCCATCAATACGGTCCCACCTCGCCGCAGGTGAACGAGGCGCTGGTCGAGGTCGACCGCGCCATCGGCCAGTTCGTCGAAGGGCTTGCCGCGCAGGGCCAGCCCGCGAACCTCGTCATTGTCTCCGATCACGGCATGGCGGCCACCTCGAGCGATCGCGTGATCGCGCTCGACAAGATCGTTTCGACCGAAGACGCGCGCGTGGTCGAAAGCGGTCCCTACGCCACCTTCGCCCCGCTGCCGGGCCGCGAAGCGGCCGTCGCTGCCGCGCTGCTGAAGCCGCACGCGCACATGGAATGCTGGCGCAAGGCTGAGATCCCGGCCCACCTCCATTATGGCAAGAATCCGCGCGTCCCGCCGTTCCTCTGCCTCGCCGAGGACGGCTGGATGACGTACAAGACCGCGCCGACCACGCCCTTCTCGCGCGGCGAACATGGCTTCGACAACAATCTGCCCAGCATGCGCGCGCTGTTCATCGCCAATGGCCCGGCCTTCGCCCGCGGGCAGCGTATCGAAGATTTCGACAACGTCTCGGTCGCGCCGCTGCTGCGCACGTTGCTCGGCCTGCCGGCGGATCCTACGCTGGACGGGACGGATGCACCGTTCCGCCCGGTGCTGACGCAACGATAAGGAGAGGCAATGCAGTATTTCGAGGACATCGCCGTCGGCACGAAGGCCAGTTTCGGCAGCTACCGGGTGACGCGCGAGGAAGTGATGGAATTCGCCGCGCGTTACGATCCGCAGCCGTTCCACCTCTCCGACGAAGCTGCCGCGCAGACGCACTTCGGCCGCATCTCTGCCAGCGGCTGGCATACCTGCGCGATGGTGATGTCGATGATCGTCGAGAACCTGAAGAACAACCGCCAGGCGGGCCTCGGCTCGCCCGGTGTAGACGAGCTGCGCTGGCTGAAGCCGGTCTATCCCGGCGATACGCTGCGCTGCGAAACCGAGGTGATCGAGAAGCGCCAGTCGCAGTCACGCCCCGAAATGGGGATCTTCAAGAGCCGGATGACAGTCTACAATCAGGATGACGTGCCCGTCATGTCGATGGTGTCTAACGGCCTCATCGCCACGCGCCCGGCCGCCTGACGCTCAAATACAAGCGCCATCCCGGATGATGATCCGGGATGGCAGTTCGCTTCCCTTAGACCACGCGCCGTGGCCCGGCCCGGTTACTGCCGGCGCGGCCGGACGTAGCGCGGCTGCGCCGTGCGCGGCTGGGCACGGTTGAACGCGGGCGAGGATCGCGGCGCGCGATAACCCTCGGCACGGTTTTCACGGCGATAATCGCGATAGTCCTGCCTAACGTCGTTGCGGAATTCGCGGCGTGCCTCGCGCCGCCCCTGCTGGAACTGCCCGCGATCGATTTCGCCGCTACGATACGCGCGGCGATTATCGCGCAGGTCGCCGCGATAGTCGCGCCGCTCATTGCGGTAATCACGCCGGAATCCGTCCCAGTTCGCCTGCGCGCCCGAACGATTCCACCCCGGCCGGCCCTGCCAGTAACGACGCTGTGCATCGTTCCAGCGATGCGGGCGGCGATAGCGATCGTACACGTAGATGCCGGTGCCCGGATAATAGAAGTTGTTATACCAGCCGAAGGTGCTGCCATAGCCATAGCCGGCATAGCCCGGATAACCGCCGAACCCATCGTAATACGGATCGCCGACATAGCCCGAGCTATAGCCAAGCGACGCACCGCCATAGCCATAGCCGTCGGTGCAGGCGGCCGTGCCCATGCCGATCCCGGCGAGCAGCGCGACTAGGCCGATGCGTTTCCACTTCATCTCATGTCTCCTGAACGTTGGAGCCGCGGCAGAAAACGCGCCGCGCAGTTAACGGCAAACTCAGCCTGATAAGTGAAGTTCCCTAGTGCCCGGGAAACGACATCAGCGCGTCCACCTGAATACCATCGCCGCGCAGCAGATCGGCGCCGCCCAGATCGGGCAGATCTACCAGGAACTGCGCCTGTACTACCTCGGCCCCCGCCTTGCGCAGCAGCCGGACCGCGGCGCGCGCCGTGCCGCCGGTTGCGATCAGGTCATCGATCAGCAGCACGCGCGCGCCCGGCGCACAGGCATCGGCATGCATGGCGATCCGGTCCTGGCCATATTCCAGCGCGTAATCCTCCGCGATCGTCGCACCCGGCAGCTTGCCGTCCTTGCGGATCAGCAGCACGCCTGCCTTCAGCGGCACGGCCAGCGCAGCGGCGAACAGGAAGCCGCGCGCCTCGATCCCCGCAACAAGATCCACCGGCCCCTTCACCGCTGCCACCATCCGATCGACGGCGGTGGCGAGGCCGTGCGGGTCGAGCAACAGCGTGGTGATGTCGCGAAACTGGATCCCGGGCTTCGGGAAGTCGGGGATCGTCCGGATCAGCGCTTTCAGGTCTTCGTTGCTGCCTCCCGTCGATACGGGCAACAGGTCGGTCGAGCGGCGGTCGTCATAGCTCATCCGCCCCACATGCTCTTCGCCGCCCGCCATCGCAAGCAACCGTGATGCGCCCTCCCCCGCGGGCTGCGCGTGCCCGGCCCACGAAAAAGCCCCGCTCGCATCATGCGGGCGGGGCTCGTTCTCGTCAGCCTTCGGTGAAGGCCGGGCTCAATGCTTCACGTTGCGCCATACGTTCTGGTAGGCGCCCCAGGTCAGGAACACGAAGATCGCCAGGAAGATGATCGTCGCGAAGCCTGCTGCGTGGCGGGACTCCAGGTTCGGCTCCGCGGTCCAGGTCAGGAAGGCGGCGACGTCGTCGGCCATCTGCTGCTTGGTCGCCTGCGTGCCATCCTCGTAGGTCACCTGCCCGTCCGAGGTGAGCGGCGGCGGCATCGCGATGTTGAGGTTCGCGAAATACGGGTTGTAGTGCAGGCCTTCGGGCGTCTTGGCGTCCGGGAACTTGCGCAGAAGCTCGGCCGGCTGGTTCTGGTAGCCGGTCAGCAGCGACGCGACATAGTTCGCCCCGTCGTGACGTGCCTTGGTGATCAGCGACAGGTCAGGCGGCAGCGCATTGTTGTTCGCCGCGCGGGCCGCAACCTCGTTGGCATACGGGCTCGGGAAGCGGTCGAACGGCAAGTTCTTGCGCGTCGCGGCTTCGCCCGTGTCCGGGTTCACGCTCGGCTGCTCGATCGGCCAGGCCTGTGCCAGCGCCTTCACCTGACCCTCGCTATAGCCGATCTGCTCGAGATCGCGGAACGAAACGTACTTCAGGCTATGGCAGGCGGCGCAAACCTCCTGATACACCTTCAGGCCGCGCTGCAACTGCTGCTTGTCGAACTTGCCGAACATGCCGGCCGAGGAGAGCCCCACATCCTTGGGATGGAGGTGGAACTCATGCTCCGCGGTCTCGGGCGCCGGATCGGTGATCGCGGTCGAAATCGTGCCGAACAGCGCGATGCCGAGCACGAAGACGAAGCCGGCCCCGATCAGGAGTGCGATGGTACGAACCATTGTTTTCTAATTCCCCCGTATCGGCTCAGTGCGCCATCGCGGTCTTGGTCGGCGAGGTGCCGCCATGCTTCGCGAGCACCGCTTCGGTGATCGAGTTCGGCAGCGGGAGCGGACGCTCCGAGCGCGAAACGATCGGCAGGATGATCAGGAAGTGCGCGAAGTAATAAGCCGTCGCGATCTGACCGATGATAACGTTGCGCGCGGTTGCTTCTGCGCCGCCGACATAGCCGAGCACCAGCACGTCGATGAGCAGGACCAGCAGGAACCAGCGGTACGTCGGACGATAGTTGGCCGAACGGACCGGCGAGCTGTCCAGCCACGGCAGGAAGAACAGCAGCAGGATCGAGCCGAACATCGCCAGCACGCCCCACAGCTTGCCCGTCAGGATGAAGTCCGCGGTGAAGCTCTTGAGGATCGCGTAGAACGGCAGGAAGTACCATTCCGGAACGATGCGCGCCGGCGTCGAGAGCGGGTTCGCCTCTATGTAGTTGTCCGGATGGCCAAGCAGGTTCGGCGAGAAGAAGATCAGCGCCGCGAAGATCAGGAAGAAGACAGCGACGCCAACGCCGTCCTTCGCCGTGTAATACGGGTGGAACGGCACCGTGTCCTGCTCGCCCTTCACGTCGACGCCGGTCGGATTGTTCGAACCCGGGATGTGCAGCGCCCAGATGTGCAGGATGATGACGCCCGCGATCACGAACGGCAGCAGATAGTGCAGCGAGAAGAAGCGATTGAGCGCGGCATTGTCCGGCGCGAAGCCGCCCAGCAGCCACACGCGGATCGGCTCGCCGACCAGCGGGATCGCCGAGAAGAAGCCGGTGATCACCTGCGCGCCCCAGAAGCTCATCTGGCCCCACGGCAGCACGTAACCCATGAAGGCGGTCGCCATCATGAGAAGGAAGATCACGACGCCCAGCAGCCACACCATTTCGCGCGGTGCCTTGTACGACCCATAATAAAGGCCGCGGGCAATGTGGATGTAGACGACGGCGAGGAACATCGACGCGCCATTGGCGTGCGCATAACGCAGGAACCAGCCGGCATTCACGTCACGCATGATGCTTTCGACCGAGGCGAAGGCCACCGCGCCATTGGCGGCATAATGCATGGCCAGCACGACGCCGGTGACGATCTGCACCACCAGCGCAAGGCCGGCGAGCACGCCGAAATTCCACCAATAGTTGAGGTTGCGCGGCACCGGATAACCGGCACCAACGGCGTTGTAGACGAGACGCGGCAGCGGCAGCTTCTCGTCCATCCACCGCATCAGCGGCTGCTTCGGCTCATAATGATTGGCCCAGGGAAAGCTCATCTGTGTGCTACCTCAACCGACCGTCACGACGGTGTCGGACGTAAATTCATAATCGGGAACGACGAGGTTCGTCGGTGCGGGTCCCTGGCGGATGCGGCCGGCGGTGTCATAGGCGGAGCCGTGGCACGGGCAGAAATAGCCGCCGAACGGTCCCTTGTTCTCGCCCTCGCCGGCGCCCAGCGGCACGCAGCCGAGATGGGTGCACACGCCCAGCGTGATCAGCCAGTTCTTCTTGCCGCTCTTAGTGCGCTCTTCCAGCGTCTGCGGGTCGCGAAGCGAACTCACCGCCACCGCATCGGCTTCCGCGATCTCCTTCGGCGTCAGGTTGCGCACGAACAGCGGCTGCTTGCGGAACGTGGACTTGATCGCCTGCCCCGGCTCGATCTTGCTGATGTCGATCTCGGTGGTCGACAGCGCCAGCACGTCGGCCGACGGATTCATCTGGTTGATCAGCGGCAGAACGATCACGCCTGCGCCAACGCCCGCCCATGCAACGGCCGCGATATTGATGAAATCGCGCCGGCGGGGGTCGTGGGCTTCCTCTAGATAAGGTTTCGGGTTTTCGCCTGGAGGAATCGTGCTCTCGACCGTCGCCATTCGCTAAACCCTTGTCCTTCCTGCCGGAGTCGGCCGCATCTTTGGAGATAGAGGTCCCCTGCGCCCGCCCATGGAATCCCCCCGTCCCCACGGAGGTTCGCGGCCTGATAGCTGCGCCCCCCGCGCCTGCCAACTGCCATTTTGCGCGGGCGTGACGGTGCTGTAACGGGCGCCATGCGCCTCGCCCTCTACGAACCGGACATCGCCGGCAACGTCGGCACCATCATGCGGACCTGTGCCTGCTTCGGCATCGGGCTGGATCTGATCGAGCCGATGGGCTTCCCCTGGGGCGATCGCGCCTTGCGTCGCGCCGGCATGGATTATGCCGCCGCGGGGGACATCGTCCGCCATGTCGACTGGCGATCGTTTGAGGCGCACATCACCGGGCGTCTGGTGCTCGCCACCACACGCGGCGCGGTGGATCTATGGTCCGCCCGGTTCGATCCCGATGACGTGCTCCTCTTCGGCAGCGAGGGCGCGGGCGTACCCGACCACGTCCATGCCCGCGCCGATCTTGCGGTGCGAATCCCGCTGCGCCCTGGCCTCCGCTCCCTCAACGTCGCGGTCAGTGCCGGCATCATGCTGGCAGAGGCACTTCGCCAGACGCAGCCACAACGGTGACCGCCTCTCCTTCCCCGCTGGGACATTCTGTCACCTCGACACGCCGTCCGCGCTATCGTTAAGGCACCACCATGATCGACCTCGACACCGAACAAGAAATCGCCCGCACGTGGTTCGAACAGCTGCGCGACCTGATCTGCGCCGAGTTCGAGGCGATCGAGCGTGAGGCCGGTTCCGATGCCAGCTTCACCTATATCCCCTGGGACCGCCCCGATCCCTCCGGCGCGCCCGGCGGCGGCGGTGTCCGCGGCGTCATGAAGGGCCGCGTGTTCGAGAAGGTCGGCGTCAACGTCTCCACCGTCGGCGGCAGGTTCGAGAGCGATTTCGGCAAGACCATTCACGGCGCGGAGGAAGACCCGACCTTCGTCGCCACCGGCATCAGCCTCGTCGCGCACATGGCCAACCCGCACGTTCCCGCGGTGCACATGAACACGCGCTTCCTGTCGACCACCAAGCGCTGGTTCGGCGGCGGCGCCGATCTCAACCCGCCGTTGCCGATCGCCGAGGATACCGAGGACTTCCACCGCACGCTGAAGAATGCCTGCGATGCCCATGATCCCACGCACTATCCGCGCTTCAAGCAATGGGCGGACGATTATTTCTACATCCCCCATCGCAAGGTTCATCGCGGCGTCGGCGGCATCTTCTACGATCACCTCGAGGGTGATTTCGCCGCCAACTTCGCCTTCACCCAGGATGTCGGCCGCGCCTTCCTCGACGTCTTTCCCCGCATCGTCCGCCGCCGCATGAACCTGCCCTTCACCGAGGCGGAGATGGAACAGCGCAACGCGTGGCGTGGCCGTTATGCGGAATTCAACCTCGTCTATGATCGCGGCACGCTCTTCGGCCTCAAGACCGGCGGCAACATCGATGCGATCCTGATGAGCCTGCCCCCTGTCGCCACCTGGGGCTGAGCAAGGAGGCTGACGGCATGAGCCTGATCGACGTCCCCGATGATCAGCTCGCGACCATCGTCACCACGCTCGAGATGCACCGGCGCCCGCCGCTCCGCCCCACCCCGCCCTCGCGGTTGCGGCTGGTGCGCTGGGATCGCCCTTCCCCGGCCGCTTATCGCACGCTGTTCCGCCGTGTCGGCGCGCCATGGCTGTGGTTCTCGCGCCTCGTGCTTAACGATTCGGCGCTGCTCGCGATCATCCACGATGCCGGCATCGAGGTGTATGCCGCCACTGACGCGGCCGGCATCGAGGTCGGGATGCTGGAGCTCGATTTCCGCCACGCCGGCGCCTGCGAGCTTTCCTATTTTGGCCTGGTGCCGGAACTGACCGGCCAGGGCCATGGGAGCTGGCTGATGGCCGAGGCGATGACGCGCATGTGGCGCAAGGGGATCGATCGTGTGTGGGTTCACACCTGCACGCTCGATCATCCCTCCGCTCTCGGGTTCTACCGTGCCAAGGGCTTCATACCGGTGAGGCGCACCGTGGAAACCTTCATCGATCCCCGCGCCGCGGGCCTGCTACCCGAGGAGTGCGCGCCTCACGTGCCGCTGCTGGCGAAGCCGCGATAGGTCGCGATCCCCAGCATCAGCAGCGCGACATTGTAGATCGTCCCCGCGATTGCCATCAGCGCGGTCACCAGCGCGATCACGAACGGATTGTCATGCCCCGGCTCGCGCAGCCACGTGTCGAGCGGGAACAGCGGGCTCACCACCATCCATTGCACCAGGAACAGGGTGACGACGGCGCCCAGCAGCGCCCAGCGCACATCGCCGGTCACACGCCAGCTGCGCCCCATCGCGCGCGCGGCGCTCTGGTTCGGCTCCGCCACGATCACCGGTACCACCACGATCAGCCGTGCCTGCATGAACAGGCCGGGCAGCACGAACATCCACAGGCCAAGCCCCACGGGGATCGCGACTAGCAGGTTCGCCAGCACGAACCGCCCGATCCGGCGCAGCGCCAGCCGCAGCGCGTCGGCAACGCTCGGCCGGTCGGGCGTCAGCAGCAAGGTGGCGATCGCTGCCAGCCCGACGATCCCGATCAGGTCCGCCGCGACATACCAAAAGGCGTTGCCCTGCCCCCAAACCGCAACGGCGTTGAACCACGCCTCCATCGCCTGTTCGTCGCCGCTCTCGCGCGGCAGCGTCGGCAAGGGATCGCACAGCAATTGCACCGCGAAGGCGGGCAGGAAGATCAGCGCGCCGGCCAGACGCACGATGAGATCGGCCTCGCGCCGGAAGACGCCCCAGGCGTCTGCCAGCAGCCGCACGAAGGAAGGGTTCATGCTTTCCCGCGCGCGTCCCGGGCCGCCAGATAGAACTGGCCGGAGAACACGGACTGGAGCACGCTGAACACTGCCGTCACGGCGGCGGTCGCCAGCGCGACCATGAAGGTCACCGTCGCCGCGCCTTCACTGCCCACCACCAGCCGCACGACGACGCCGATGATCGAGGTCACCGCCAGCAGCGTCACCAGCATCACGATCGAATAGAGGATCAGCACGCCGATCAGCTTCATCGTCGATCCGCGGGTCAGCGCAAAGGAGCGCCGGATCGCGCCCAGCCCCAGCCGTTCGTTCACGATGACGGCGAGCAGCGGCACCAGCCGCGCCGTCACCCAGAACAGCGCGATCAGCAGCGCCATGAAATAGAGCGAGGCAAATCCGGCGCTGGCAAGGTTCACCCCCTCCTGCGGCAGGTTCGCCCGCGCGCGAACCGGATCGAAGCCGGACGAGACGAGCAGCAGAACACCCGGCAGCGCGGCCATGAACAGCACCAGCACCAGCACGATGAGGATCCCCAGCAGCGGCCCGACGCGCGCGCCGCCGATCGCCAGCGCAGAACCGCGATCGACCGACGGGTCCGTCGCCACGGCCGTGATCGCCAGCGCCCCGATCGCGGTCGCCACCGCTACGGCGATCGAGACGAGCCCGCCAATTATGGATGTCGTCGATCCGCTCGTATTCGCGTCGACCAGCGCCTGCAGCACCGTCGGCACGAACAGCACCATCAGCGCGATGGACGCGAGGATCGCGAACCTTCCCGCGATCACATCCATCGTCCGGTCCCAGACCGTACCCACGCTGACCATCAACCGACCCGTCTTTCGCTGTTGCTCGTCGCCCACGCTACTCTATCGCTGCGATGCTTGCCAATTGGTTCGCCCGTCCGCATCTCGCACGGCGTGATTGATGACACTATCGAATGGCGGGTGACGCCCGGCCTCACTGACTATCCCGCTGCCCTGGCCGAGATGGAGGCGCGCGCCGCCGCCGTCGTGGCTGGCGAGGCGCGCGAGCTGGTCTGGCTGCTCGAACATCCGCCGGTCTATACTGCCGGGACGAGTGCCGATCCCACCGAGCTGATCGACCCGCGCTTCCCCGTGGTCGATGCCGGCCGCGGCGGTCGCTACACCTATCATGGGCCCGGCCAGCGCATCGGCTATCTCGTGCTCGACCTCAATCGCCGCGGGCGCGACGTGCGCTGTTTCGTCCACGCCGTCGAAGGCTGGGTTATCAACGCGCTGGCGCAGCTTGGCATCACCGCCTTCCGCGCGCCCGGCCGGATCGGCATCTGGACCCATGACGCGGCAGGACAGGAAGCGAAGATCGGCGCGATCGGCGTCCGTGTGCGCCGCTGGGTGACGATGCATGGTTTCTCGGTGAACCTGTCCCCTGATCTGGCGCACTTCGGTGGGATCGTCCCCTGCGGCATCGCGGAATACCCGGTTACGAGCGCTGCGGCGCTCGGCAGCGACGCCACCCTTGAAACCTTTGACGCCGCGCTCGCGTTGACGGCCGACGCGTTCCTGCAAAGTCTTTCTTGCAAGGGTGAAATCGAGGCTTGAGGGGGCGCGGTTCTGTGTCTAATATCCACTTTGATTTGGGTATTAAGGATCCATCCGCGTCCAAATCCACTATCTAGGGAGCTATCCATGCGTGTTATCTCGAAGATTCTGACGGGTTCCGCCCTCGCCGCGGCCGCTCTGGCCGTGTCGGCTTGCGGCTCGAAGACCGACACGACCGTCGACAACACCACCATCACCGACATGAACGCCACCGAGGGCATGGACACCATGACCGACAACATGACGGCGGTGGACGCTGGCATGAACGGCGGCATGATGGCGAACGACACGATGATGTCGAACGACACGATGATGTCGAACGACATGACCGCCACCAACGCGATGTAATCATCGCGCCTTTGGCGTGTTTGAAGGGCCGCTCGGGCAACCGGGCGGCCCTTTCCATATCTGAGGTGGTACCCACACCGGCGGTCGTTTCACCAGCGTCCGAAATGTTCCATGCCGGCCACAAATTAGGTTGGCGATTCACGCCAAAACGCCTATGAATCCCGCGCGTTGCGTCAAAGGGGTTTTGTGATGAGCGGGTTGCGGTTGGTTGGCGCTGGCATGGTGGCAGCGACGCTTTTGATGTCCTCGCCGGCATCGGCGCAATTCTTCATGAAATCCAAGGATCTGTCCGGCCAGGTGGTGCGTGGCGACGAGCAGGGCGTGGCGCAGCCGATGCCCGGCGCGACCGAGAAGGAGCTGCGCGCCGGCCTCAGCTGGACGCTGCGTGCCGCGCTCAACGTTGCCGCGCTGCAATGCCAGTTCGAGCCGACGCTGCTGACGGTCGACAATTACAATGCCGTGCTGACCGATCATAAGGACGAGCTCAAGGAGTCCTATGATACCCTGCGCGGCTATTTCGCCCGCACCAACAAGGGCGTGAAGGCCGGTCAGTCGGCGCTCGACCAGTTCGGCACCCGCACCTATTCCAGCTTCAACGCCGTCGCATCGCAGTACAATTTCTGCCAGGCCGCCGGCGAGATCGGCCGTCAGGCGCTATATGCGCCGCGCGGCAGCTTCGGCACCGTCGCGCAGGAGCAGATGCGTAAGCTGCGCAACAGCCTGGTGCCGTGGGGCGAGCAGCAGTTCCCGCGCTATGTTCACACCGATCCGCGAATCCCGCGGCTGGACAATGTCTGCTGGTCCAAGAAGGGCGAGTGGCAGGTGCGCAAGTGCGGCGCGCTCGATTTCCCGCCGCCGCTCGCGCCGGTCAACGTCGCGCAGCGCTGAGCCCCACCATTCGGATCACCATCTGACCCGACGGGTGTGACGCGCGTGCCGCGCCACACCCGCCCGGCTCTGGTGCTTACTTCTCGCCGTTGTCCTTGACGCCGACCACCGGCACGTCGACTTCGGTCTTCTTGGTGCCGACGACCACTTCCTTGCTGTCGACATCCACCTTAGGCAGCTCGCCGCCCTTGGCGCTCACGTCCACCTGCGGCAGCGACCCTTCCTTGACGTCCGCGCTCCAGAAGCCGGTCGCGAAGAGGACTACGACCACCAGGGCCACGATCCCGAGCAGAATGGCAATCGTCCGCCCGGCGCCGCCACGGCGAACCACGACATGATCGTCCGTTGTACGATAATCGGCCATGACTTCCTCTCCCTCAACACTGTCTACACTGCGCTGGAACCCGTCTTGCTGCGCCTTTGTTCCGGCACCGTAAGCAAACATTTCTGGATCCGGCCTGTCGGGCGACCGCGCCGTCTCTTTCCCATGTAACACTTTGCGCCTAACGCCCGGCGACCATGGAACTTGCCGCCCCTCCCCCGCTGACCGGTAGCCGGCCGGAAACCGATCGCGCGGAATTGTCGGCGCTCGTCCGGATCGCGGCGCCTTTGGTGGGCGCGAACCTGCTTCAGATGGCGGTCAGCGCAGTCGACGTGATCTTCGTCGCGCGGCTCGGTACCGTCGATCTCGCCGCCGCGACGCTTGGCGTCTTCATGTTCAATCTCACCATGTACGCGCTGATCGGCCTCACCAGCGCCGCCGCGCCGCTGATCGCCGCGGAGCTCGGCCGGCGCAAACATGCCGTCCGCGAGGTGCGTCGAAGCGTCCGCATGGCCTTGTGGGTCGGCGCCGCGGGCGCGATCCCGGTGATCCTGCTCCTCACGCACGGCGAGACATTGCTGCTGCTGGCCGGCCAGGATCCCGAGGTCGCTCGGCGCGCCGGCCATTTCCTCGACATCATCATGATCGCGATCGTTCCGGGCGTTGCCGCGGGCGTCATGCGCACCTCGGCGGCTGCGCTCGGCCGTCCGGGCTGGGCCTTCGTCGTCACCGGCCTGGCGCTCGGCATCAGCATCCTGGCCAATTGGATGCTGGTGTTCGGCAATCTCGGCGCCCCTGCGCTGGGGCTCGAAGGCTCCGCGCTCGCCAGCGTCATCAGCCTGACCGCCATGGCGCTGGCCTATGGGGTGATCCTCAAGTTCGACCGCCGCCTGCGTCGGTACCGTCTGTTCGGCCGCTGGTGGCGCACCGAATGGTCCCGCTTCCGCGAGATCATCCGGCTAGGCGTGCCGATCATGCTGACCTGGGTGTTCGAGGGCGCGCTGTTCGGCGGCGCGGCGATCCTGATGGGATTGATCGGCGTCACCGAGGTCGCCGCCCATGCGGTCGCGCTCAACATCGCCGCGATCGCCTTCCAGGTGCCGTTCGGCATCGCCCAGGCAGCCACTATCCGCGTCGGCATGGCCTATGGCGCCCGCGACACGCTGTGGATCGCCCGCGCCGGCCGCGTCGCGCTCACCCTCGGCATCAGCTTCATGGCGGTCACTGCCTTTGCGATCTGGGCGATGCCGCGCCTGTTCGTCAGCGCCTATGTCGATGTCGATGATCCTGCCAATGCGGCCGTCGTCGCGCTCGCGATCAAGTTCCTCGCCATCGCCGCCATGTTCCAGCTCGTCGACGGCGCGCAGGCCGTGGCGGCGGGCGTGCTCCGCGGCCTGCAGGACACGCGTGTCCCGATGCTGATCGCGCTGTTCGGCTATTGGGTGATCGGCTTCGGCACGTCCGGGCTGCTCGGCTTCTGGGCCGGCTGGGAAGGCGTCGGGATCTGGGTCGGCCTGGCCGTCGGGCTGCTCGCCGTCTCGATCCTTCTCATGTGGCGCTGGCATGCACGCGCACGGCTTGGGCTGTTGCCACGCACGTCCTGACGATTTGTTCCGATTTTTTGCGTCGCCCCCCCGTTGACGACTCAACGGGCCATTCACATATGGCGGCTGTTGGCACTCGTTTCAGGGGAGTGCCAAGAAACTGTCTCACACCGCTCAACAAGAGGGTACAGCCATGAACTTCCGTCCGCTGCACGACCGGGTGCTCGTACGCCGCGTCGAGGCCGAGGAAAAGACTGCTGGCGGGATCATCATCCCGGACACCGCAAAGGAAAAGCCGCAGGAGGGCGAAGTCGTCGCCGCCGGTTCGGGCACGAAGGCCGAGGACGGCAAGGTCACGCCGCTGGACGTCAAGACCGGTGATCGCGTCCTGTTCGGCAAGTGGTCGGGCACTGAAGTCCGCGTCAACGGCGAAGACCTGCTGATCATGAAGGAATCGGACATCCTCGGCGTCATCGCCTGAGATCTCGTTCGATCGCCTCAACTTCCTCAACATTCGTTCATTTGAAAGGGTAGCCCCATGGCAGCCAAGGACGTAAAATTCGGCCGCGACGCACGCGAGCGCATCCTGAAGGGTGTCGACATCCTCGCCGACGCGGTGAAGGTCACGCTCGGCCCGAAGGGCCGCAACGTCGTCATCGACAAGAGCTTCGGCGCGCCGCGCATCACCAAGGACGGTGTGTCGGTCGCCAAGGAAATCGAGCTCAAGGACAAGTTCGAGAACATGGGCGCGCAGATGGTGCGCGAAGTGGCCTCGAAGACCAACGACATCGCCGGTGACGGCACCACCACCGCGACCGTTCTCGCCCAGGCGATCGTTCGCGAGGGCATGAAGTCGGTCGCAGCCGGCATGAACCCGATGGACCTGAAGCGCGGTATCGACCTCGCCGTCCACAAGGTCGTCGACGACATCAAGGCGCGCTCGAAGCCCGTCTCGGGGTCGCAGGAAGTTGCCCAGGTCGGCATCATCTCCGCGAATGGCGACCGTGAAGTCGGCGAGAAGATCGCCGAGGCCATGGAGAAGGTCGGCAAGGAAGGCGTGATCACCGTCGAAGAGGCGAAGGGTCTCGAATTCGAGCTCGACGTCGTCGAGGGCATGCAGTTCGACCGCGGCTACCTGTCGCCGTACTTCATCACCAACCCGGAAAAGATGCAGGTCGAACTGAACGACCCGTACATCCTGATCCACGAGAAGAAGCTGTCGAACCTGCAGTCGATGCTTCCGATCCTCGAGGCGGTTGTGCAGTCGGGCCGTCCGCTCCTCATCATCGCCGAGGACATCGAGGGCGAGGCTCTGGCCACGCTCGTCGTGAACAAGCTGCGCGGCGGCCTGAAGGTCGCAGCGGTCAAGGCACCGGGCTTCGGCGATCGTCGCAAGGCGATGCTGGAAGACATCGCGATCCTCACCAAGGGCGAAGTCGTCTCCGAGGATCTCGGCATCAAGCTCGAGAGCGTCACGCTCGGCATGCTCGGCACCGCGAAGCGCGTCACGATCGACAAGGACAACACCACCATCGTCGATGGCGCGGGTGATGCCGAAGCGATCAAGGGCCGCACTGAGGCGATCCGTCAGCAGATCGAAGTCACCACGTCCGACTACGACCGTGAGAAGCTCCAGGAGCGTCTTGCGAAGCTCGCTGGCGGCGTTGCCGTGATCAAGGTCGGCGGCGCGACCGAGGTCGAGGTGAAGGAGCGCAAGGACCGCGTTGACGACGCGCTGCACGCAACCCGCGCTGCCGTCGAAGAGGGCATCGTTCCGGGCGGCGGCACCGCGCTGCTGTACGCGACCAAGGCTCTCGAAGGCCTGAAGGGCGACAATGACGACCAGACGCGCGGCGTCGACATCGTCCGCAAGTCGCTGACTGCGCTGGTGCGTCAGATCGCACAGAACGCTGGCCAGGACGGCGCCGTCGTCTCGGGCAAGCTGCTCGACCAGACGGACACCGCGTTCGGCTTCAACGCTGCGACCGACACCTACGAGAACCTGGTTGCGGCCGGCGTGATCGACCCGACCAAGGTCGTCCGCACCGCGCTCCAGAACGCCGCATCGGTGGCGGGCCTCCTCATCACCACCGAGGCGACCGTTTCCGAGCTGCCGGAAGACAAGCCCGCAATGCCGGCAATGCCGGGCGGCGGCATGGGCGGCATGGACTTCTGATTTCGGACCGGGGCAGCGAACGCCGCCCCGGACACGAACTCGGAATCAGCCAGCCGGTCGGCAAAGCCGAACCGGTCTGACGTCCAGCAGCGGCTCAGCCGCTGCCACCCGATCGAAAAGAAAGGGCCGGAGCGCATCAGCGCCCCGGCCCTTTTCTTATGCGAGCGCAAGCCCCCTCAAGCCTGCTCCCGCTCCACCAGCAGCTGCGTCGCCTTCTTGGATCGAAGCGCCACCACCAGCACCCCCGCCAGCGCCAGCATCGCCCCCGCAATCATCCGCATGTCCAGCTTGTCCCCGGTCAGCGCGACCCCGAAGGCGATGGTGAACAGCGGCGTCATCAGCGTCAGCGGGGCCAGCAGGTTCGCCTCGTAACGGCGGATCAGCCCGTAATAGCTCGTGTGCCCCAGCACCGAGACGACGAGCGCGGCAAACAGCACCGCGCCCACAAATGGCCAGCCGACTGCCATCGCACTCGCCCATTGGCCGTCCTCGAACACTGCCGATGCCAGCGCCAGCGGCAGGAACGAGACCAGGCCCACCCACGCCTGGAAGCGCAGCGGCGCCACATCCTCCACCTGCTTCATCAGCACCGCGCCCAGCGATCCCGTGAACGCCGCGCCGACGACGAACCACAGCCCGGCGGAAAGATCGATGCCCTCCGGGTTCCACACCACCAGCAGCACGCCCGCCAGCGTCAGCGCAATGCCCAGCCCGCGACGCCAGTGGATTCGCTCGCCCAGCATGACGATCGACAGCAACGTCGTGAACGGCACGCCGATCTGGATCACCACCGCCGCCGCGGAAGGCGACGCGGTCTGGAGCCCGATGAACAACAGCGCGAAATTGCCAGCACCCATCAGGATGCCGATCGCCACGATCCGCCAGCGCGGCCGCGGCATCGGCAGCAGCCACGGCAAGGTCGCCGCGATCACCACCAGGAAGCGCACCGCGGCGAAGAACAGCGGCGGCACCGCCCAATTGCCCACCACGATCTTGCTCAACACGTTGCTATATCCCCACACCAGACAGATGAGGACGAGGAGCAGGAAGTCGCGGATCTTCATGCCGCACCCGTGGCAGAGGGCGACGGCGGACGCCAGACAACCGCGCTTTTGCGGGCGATACCTCTCACCCCATCGCAAGAAGCCGCCCGCCGTTATTGCCGGCTTGGCGCATCGCGCCCGGCCCCCTATCTGCCGCCCCCATGGCTGCCCCTATTCTCGCGTACGAAGACCTTGGCCTCATCCAGGGCGCCGGCTGGTTGTTCCGCCACCTCAATTTCTATGTCGGCCCGCGTGATCGGCTGGCGCTGATCGGCCGGAACGGCGCCGGCAAGACGACGCTGTTGAAGCTTATCGCCGGCACGATCGACAGTGACGAGGGCCGCCGCACCATCGTGCCCGGCACCCGCGTCGTCCTGCTCGAACAGGATCCAAACCTCGCCGGTTTCGCCACGCTGGCCGACTACGTCCTGTCGGGCGACGACGCGCCTCAGCATTTCGAGGCCGATGCGATCGCCGACCAGCTTGGCATCGATCTGTCGCGCGACGCCGCCACTGCCTCAGGCGGCGAGCGCCGCCGCGCCGCCATCGTCCGTGCACTGGCACAAGACCCGGACGTGCTCCTGCTCGACGAGCCGACCAATCATCTCGACATCGGCGCGATCGAATGGCTGGAGGAATGGCTCGACCGTTACCGCGGCGCCTTCGTCGTGATCAGCCACGACCGGACCTTCCTCACGCGCCTCACCAAGCAGACCCTCTGGCTCGATCGCGGCAACCTGCGCCGTGCGGAGGTCGGCTTCGGCGGCTTCGACGCTTGGACCGAGCAGGTCTATGCCGAGGAGCAGCGCGCCGCCGAACGGCTCGACGCGAAGCTCAAGCTTGAGGAACACTGGCTGCTGCGCGGTGTCACCGGCCGCCGCCGCCGCAACCAGGGCCGCCTTACCAAATTGAAGGAAATGCGCGCCGCCCGCGCCGCAATGATCGGCCCGCAGGGCGCCGCCGCGCTCGCCATGGGGCATGACGACAACAAGACCAAGGTCGTCATTGATGCCGAGCATGTCACCAAGGAATATGACGGCCGCACGATCATCCGCGATTTCACCTTCCGGGTGACGCGTGGCGACCGCATCGGCATCGTCGGGCGCAATGGCGCGGGCAAGACCACGCTGCTGCGTCTCCTCACCGGCGAGCTTGCCCCCGACAGCGGCACCGTAAAACTCGCCAAGACGCTCGACGGCATCATCATCGATCAGCAGCGCAAGCTGATGGCGCCGGAGAAGACGGTGCGCGAGGTGCTGGCCGACGGCGGCGACTGGATCGACGTGCTCGGCACCAAGAAGCACATCCACGGCTATCTCAAGGAATTCCTGTTCGATCCGAGCCTCGCCGAGGCCAAGATCGCTTCGCTGTCGGGCGGTGAACGCTCCCGCCTGCTGCTCGCGCGCGAATTCGCCCGCCACTCGAACCTCCTCGTCCTCGACGAGCCGACCAACGATCTCGACCTCGAAACGCTCGATCTGCTGCAGGAAGTGATCGGCGACTATGACGGCACGGTGCTGATCGTCAGCCACGATCGTGATTTCCTCGATCGCACCGTGACGGTCACGCTCGGCCTCGATGGCTCGGGCAAGGTCGACATCGTCGCCGGCGGCTATGAAGATTGGGAGCGCCAGCGCGCCGTTCGGGCCGAACCCGCACGCAAGGCCGCGGCAAAGCCGGCCGCCACGCCAGCCCCCCCGCCGCCGACGCGCACCAAGCTCAGCTACAAGGATCAGAGAGATTTCGACCAACTGCCCGCGCGCATCGAGGCGCTAGATGCAGCGATCGCGCGCGATGAGGCACTGCTCGCCGATCCCGCCCTCTACACCCGCGATCCCGCCCGTTTCGAAGGGCTGATGAAGGCAATCGCCGCCGCACGCGACGAGAAAGACGCCGCCGAAATGCGCTGGCTGGAACTCGCCGAGATGGTCGAGGGGCTGGGCTAAAGCGCTTTGGCCGCGCGCCCGGCCAGGTCGACCACATATTGCCAGGCGACGCGGCCAGACCGGCTGCCGCGCTTGGTCGCCCAGAGCAGCGCATCCTGCGGCTCGAACGGCAAGCCATATCGCTCGGCATAACCGCGCACGATGTCGAGGTAGAGCGGCTGGTCGACGACGTGGAAGCCCAGGCTCAAACCGAAGCGGTCCGCCAGCGCGAGATGATCGTCCACCGCGTCGCGCGGATTGATCGCATTTTCCTGCTCGTGAATGTCACGCGGGATGAGGTGCCGCCGGTTAGACGTGACCACGAGCCGCGCATTGGCTGGCCGCGCCTCGGCACCCCCTTCCAGCAGTGACCGCAAGGTGCGCGCATCGGCCGCCGCATCGAAGCCCAGATCGTCGAGGAACAGCACGAAGGCGCGCGGCACTTCCGCGATTGTGTCGAACAGCGCCGGCAGGCTGTCGAGCCGATCCGCAGCCATCTCGATCATTGCGAGCGCGCCGCCCGCGCCCTGCACCGCGCCGACCGCCGACTTCACCAGTGCGGACTTGCCGGTGCCCCGCGCACCCCACAGCAGCACGTCCTGCGCGGCATGGCCAGCCGCCAAGCGTTCGAGGTTCGCCAGCAGCGCCGCCTTCTGCGCCTCTACCCCGTGGAGCAGATCCAGCGGCAGCGGCGCGAAGGCGCGCGCCGCCACCAGAACGCTGTCACGCCAGACGTAGGCGGGGTGGGCTAGCGGATCGGCAGCCGCCGGCGGCGGGGGCGCCAGCCGCTCCAGCGCGGCGGCGATGCGGGCGAGATCGTCCATACCCGGCTGCTACGTGCCGGGCGACGCCGGTGCAACGCCTCCCGCCCATCGCCGCCGGGATCAGTCCTTCATCGCCTCCAGCAGCTTCTTCACGTCCTGGCTGCGTCCGCGCGGCAGGATCAGGATATCGTTCCCCGACGCGACCACGATCAGGTCCTGCACGCCCACCATCGCGATGCGCACGCTGTCAGTCCGCGCCAGGCAGTTGGTGGTGTCGAGCGCGATCACTTCTCCGCGGATCGCGTTCCCGGCCTCATCGGCTGCGCTGATCGCGTGCAGCGCGTCCCAGCTGCCGACGTCGTTCCAGCCCATCGCCACCGGCACCACCGCCACGCGGTCGGCCTTCTCCATCACCGCATAGTCGATCGACTCGTTCGGCGCTTCGGCGAAGGCGCGCGCCGACGGCCGGACCTGCGTGCCGGCGCGCTCGCCTTCCGCGAGAGAGCGCCGCACCGCCTCCAGCATCTTGGGTTCGTACTGCGCGAGCGCATCCAGGAACGCGTCCGCGCGAAACAGGAAGATGCCGCCGTTCCACGCATGGTCGCCGCTCGCCAGCATCGCCTCGGCCGCCGCGCGCGGCGGCTTTTCGACAAAGCGGTCGACGCGGTGGACGCCCTCGGCGATCTCCTCGCCCACCTTGATATAGCCATAGCCGGTTTCCGGAGCGTCCGGCGTGATGCCGAAGGTTACCAGCCAGCCGTCCTCCACCATCGGCAAGGCAGACGCGATCGCCGCGCGGAACGCGGCCACATCCTCGATCACATGGTCGGACGGCATCACCAGTAGCGGTGCGTCCGGCTGCGGCGCAACCAAGGCGGCGAGCGCGATGGCCGGCGCGGTGTTGCGGCCCATCGGCTCCAGCACCAGCGCCTGCGGCTTGGCGCCGATCGCCGCCAGCTGTTCCTCGATCATGTCGGTGTGCCGCGCGTTCGCCACCACGATCGGTGCTGCGAACTGTTCACCGGCCGCACGACTTGCGGTCAGCTGAAGCATGGTCTCCTCCGCGGTCAGCGCCAGCATCTGCTTGGGACGCTCCGGGCGGGACATCGGCCACAAACGTGTCCCCGATCCACCGGACAGGATGACGGGAACGATCGACGGCATCGTTTACTCCTCACATGGCAGAGCGGTCGACCGGATGGCCGACACGCAGATGGTTATCTGGAAATCCCCCGCGCCGTACAATGCGCATGTTTCATTTCCGATCCATCACCAACTCCGCGATTCAGGCTTTGTTTGCCATTTCCTGCGACAGGGGGTGTCGGATCCCTTTACACGGCGGTACGGGCAAAGCGCGGGCGATGATCAGGGTATTCAAACATTACGTTCCCAATGCCGTCGCGCTGCTTGGCCTCATTGACCTCGTCATCCTGCTGTTCGCGGCCGAGGCCGGCTGGCTGATCCGCGCCTGGCAGCTCGATATGGCGCCGGAGACGATCTGGACCCGGCTGCCGCAGCTCGTCACCTTTGCGCTGCCCCTCGCCACCGCGATGGTCGCGGTTGGCGCCTACCAGGCCGACGTGCTCGTCTCGACCCGCCAGGCAACCATGCGGCTGGTGGTCGCGATCTCGCTCGGCGTCATCTTCCTCAGCCTGCTCTTCTTCTTCTTCCCCTCGATCACCTTCTGGCGATCGAGCCTCTTCTACGCGATGCTGATCGCGATCACCGGGCTCGTCGCCGTCCGCCTCCTGTTCGGCAAGCTGCTTGGCGGTGAACGGTTCAAGCGCCGCATCGTGGTGCTCGGCGCCGGCCATCGCGCCGCGCGGCTCGCCGCCCTGGAGCACGCCAATCGTTCCAGTTTCGTCGTCGCAGGCTTCGTGGCCATGGGCGAACCGGCAATCGTCGTCGACGGCGCTATCCCGCGCAGCGACATTCCTAACCTCGCGGCCCATGTCGTCGAACTCGGCGCGACCGAGGTGGTGCTCGCGATCGAGGAGCGCCGCAACGCGCTGCCGCTGAAGGATCTGCTGCGCGTCAAGACGACGGGCGTCCATGTCAACGAATTCTCGACCTTCCTCGAACGCGAAACCGGCCGGATCGATCTCGCCAGCGTCAACCCGTCGTGGCTGATCTTCTCCGATGGCTTCGCGTCGGGACGCATGCTGTCGGGCATGGCCAAGCGCGCGTTCGACGTCGCTGCGAGTGCGCTGCTCCTGCTGTTCGCCGCGCCGGTGATCCTCCTCACCGCGATCGCCATCAAGCTCGAAAGCCGCGGCCCCGCCTTTTACCGCCAGCGCCGCGTCGGGCTCTACAACGAGCCTTTCGATATCCTGAAGCTCCGCTCGATGCGCGCCGATGCGGAAGTCGCCGGCAAGGCGGTCTGGGCCGCAGAGAGGGATCCGCGCGTCACCCGCATCGGCCGCTTCATCCGCAAGGTGCGGATCGACGAGCTGCCGCAATGCTGGAGCGTGCTGAAGGGCGAGATGAGCTTCGTCGGTCCCCGCCCGGAGCGCCCGCAGTTCGTCACTGAGCTTGAGGAGCATCTGCCTTATTATGCCGAACGGCATATGGTGAAACCGGGCATCACAGGCTGGGCGCAGATCAATTATCCCTATGGCGCCTCGATCGAGGATGCGCGCCACAAGCTGGAGTATGATCTCTATTACGCGAAGAATTACTCGCCGTTCCTCGATCTCTTGATCCTGCTCCAGACATTGCGCGTGGTGCTGTGGCCGGCAGGCGCGCGCTGATGCGTCAGCCTTGGTCGTGACGCGGTGATCGGCGCATCGCTCGGCTTGTGGACGCACGCGCTTGCCGCGCTGCTGTTCGGTACGCTCGCGCTGGCGCAGCTTCGCGCCGGCGGCAGCGGGCTGCCGCGCGTCACCTTCATCGCCGCGCTGCTCGCGACCTCGCTCTGGGCGCTCGCCGTCGCCGGGATCGACAATCTGGACGTCGCCACCCGGATCGCCGAAAGCATCCGCAATCTCGCCTGGCTCGCCTTCATGTATGCGATCGCCCGGCGGGATAGGGGCAATCCCGATCTTCACTGGATCGCGGGGGTCTATGCGGCGGTCGCGCTGGTGGTGGTGGCCACCGCGGGCCTCGCGATCGCCTCGGCGATGGTGGATGATCCGGAGGCAACCGCCGCAATAGCTTACACCCGCTCGGCGTTCCGCACCCTGTCGACCGTCGCGGCGCTGATCCTCGTTTATCGGCTCCGCGGCGCGGCGGCCTGGCGCACGCGCGGCGGCGTGCGGGTGGCGACGCTCGCGCTCACCCTGATGTGGAGCGCGGATCTGGTGATCTATGCCGCCGCCTGGGCAACGGGCGATTGGCCGGTCGGGCTGATCGACGCCCGCGGCGCGGTGATGGTCGCGCTTGCCCCGTTATTCGGTCTCGCCGTCCAGCGGGACGGCGAGTGGCAGTTCCAGGTCTCGCGCACGATTGCGCTGCAATCGCTCTCGTTGCTGACGATCGTGCTCTACGTGGTGGTGACGGGTCTCGCGACCGGGCTGCTTGCTTCCGTCGGCGGCAGCCACGCGCGGATCGTGCAGACGGCTTTTGTCTTCGGTACCGCCGCGGCATTGCTGACGGTGGTCTCCACCCCCTGGATGCGCGCCTGGGTGAAGGTGCTCATCTCGAAGCATCTCTTCTCGCACCGCTATGACTATCGCAACGAATGGCTGCGCTTCACGGAGACGTTGGGCACGCCCGGTGCCGGCGCAGCACCGCTCGACACCCGCGTCGTGAAGGCGGTGGCGGACCTCACCGATTCGCCGGGCGGCGCCTTGCTGGTGCCGGATGATGGGGGCCTGGATACCGGCCCCGCGTGGAACTGGCCCGACTCGCCAGCGCCGCCGGCCGCCGACAAGGCGCTGTTCACCCATCTCGCCGCCAGCCACCGCATCCTGGAGCTCGACGCAGTGCGCGCCGGCCGTGCCGATCGCGCCGATGCGGCAAGCATTGCGCCCTGGCTGCGCGATCATGCCGATGCCTGGGCGGTGGTGCCGCTGATCCACTTCGATCGGGTCGCCGGCGCGATCGTCCTCGCCCGCCCGCCGGTCGACCGCGCGCTCGACTGGGAGGATTTCGACCTGCTCGGCGTGGCCGGCCGCCAGGCCGCCAGCTATATCGCCGAGGCACGCACCCAGGCCGCACTCGCCGACGCGCAGCGGTTTGACGAGTTCAACCGCCGCTTCGCCTTCATCATGCACGATCTGAAGAACATGGTGAGCCAGTTGACGCTGGTCGCACGCAATGCCGAGCGGCATGCCGACAATCCGGCCTTCCGTGCCGACATGGTGGCGACTCTTACCGAAACGTCGAACCGCATGAACGCGCTTCTCGCGCGCCTGTCGCAGCATCACGGCGCGCGCGGCGAACCGCGCCGCGCGGTCGCGCTGCTTGATCTCGCCGAACGGATCGCCAACGCCCGCCGCGCCCAGCACCCGGTCACCGCCGATGGCGCCCCTCACGTGCTCGCCAACGCCGATTGCAGCGCGCTCGAAACGTTGCTCTCGCATCTGGTGCAGAATGCGATCGAGGCGAGCGGCCAGGACGCCGCCGTCGCGCTCCACGTTTCCGCCGAAGACGGCCGCGCCGTCATTACCGTCAGCGATCGCGGCTGCGGCATGTCGCCCGCCTTCGTGCGCGATCAGCTCTTCAAGCCGTTCGTCTCCGCCAAGCCCGGCGGGTTCGGCCTCGGTGCGTTCGAGGCGCGCCAGTTGGCCGAGGCGATGGGCGGCACCGTCACCGTCACCAGCCGCGAGGGCGAAGGCACCAGCTTTCGTGTCACGCTGCCGCTGGCGGCACCCGAAACCACCGCGGTGGGGATTGCGGCATGACCGAACAACGCAAGCTGCTGATCGTCGAGGACGATCTCGGGCTGCAGCGCCAGTTGCGCTGGGCTTATGATGGATATCAGGTGATCGTCGCCGGCGATCGCAGCAGCGCGATCGAGGCGCTGCGCGCGGAGGAGCCCGCCGTCGTCACGCTCGATCTTGGCCTGCCGCCCGATCCCGACGGCACCAGCGAGGGTTTCGCGCTCCTTGCCGAAATCCTGTCGCTGAAGCCCAATACCAAGGTGATCGTCGCCTCCGGCCACGGCGCGCGCGAGAGCGCGCTCAAGGCGATCGCTGACGGCGCCTGGGATTTCTACCAGAAGCCGATCGACATCGATGCGCTCGGCCTGATCGTCGCGCGCGCCTTCCACGTCCACGATCTGGAGGCCGAGAACCGCCGCCTGTCTGCCAGCGCCGCCGCCCCGGCGCTCGGCGGCCTCATCACCGCCGCGCCCGAAATGGCCAAGGTCATGCGCACGATCGAGCGGGTGGCGCCGGCCGATGTCTCGGTAATGCTGCTCGGCGCCAGTGGCACCGGCAAGGAGCTGCTCGCCCGCGGCCTGCATGAAGCCTCGCCACGCGCCAAAGGCGCCTTCGTTGCAATCAACTGCGCCGCGATCCCGGAAACGCTGCTCGAAAGCGAGCTGTTCGGCCACGAAAAGGGTGCCTTCACCGGAGCGGTGAAAACCACCGAGGGCAAGATCGAACAGGCACAAGGCGGCACCCTGTTCCTCGACGAGATCGGGGACGTTCCCTTGCCCTTGCAGGTCAAGCTGCTGCGCTTCCTTCAGGAACGCGTGATCGAGCGGATCGGCGGCCGCAAGCCGATCGCGGTCGACACGCGCATCGTCTGCGCCACGCACCGCGACATCGATGCGATGGTCGCCGACGGCTCGTTCCGCGAAGACCTCTACTATCGCCTCGCCGAAATCGTCGTTCGCATCCCCGCGCTGGCCGAGCGTCCCGGCGACGCGGCACTGCTAGCGCGGCATTTCGTGGCGAAGTACGCGCGCACCATGAACCCCGCCGTCACTGGCCTTGCGCCCGACGCCCGCGCCGCGATCGACGCGCACGACTGGCCCGGCAATGTCCGCGAGTTGGAGAACCGGATGAAGCGCGCGGTGATCATGGCCGACGGCAAGCTCGTCACCGCCGCAGACCTCGATCTTGCGTCTGCGGACGACGCGCCGATCAACCTTCGCGCCGCCCGCGAGGCGGCGGACCGTCGCGCGATCCGCCACGCACTCGCCCGGGCGGATGGCAATATCTCGCACACCGCCCGCCTCCTCGGCGTCAGCCGCCCGACGCTCTACGATCTCCTGAAAAGCTACGATCTGCATGCTTGATACGCCCGCGCGATACCCGATGCTGCGGGGCAGACGCCGCCGTTCGCGCGCCGGAATGCCCGGCCGCGCCTGGTATCGCGCGCGCACCACGCGCATCCTGGCCGTGCTCGCCGCGATCGCGCTGGTGCTGGGCGGCATCGTCTTCCTCGCCCGCCGTGCCGCCGCGCCGGATCCCGCGGGTGCGCTACAGGCCAGCCTCGCCGCCCTGGCGCGCGGTAACTACAGCGCCGCGCGCAACCATGCGATCACCGCCACCAAGGGACCGGACGGGGCGGTGGCGAGCGCGCTGCTGGGGCGCATCTATCTGCTGCTCGGCGAAGGGGCCGCCGCTGAAGGGGCGCTCAACCGTGCCCGTGCCGACGGCGTCCCGGCTGCGCGCCTCCACCACCTGTTCGCCGACGCCTGGCTGATGCAGGGCGATCCGCAGCGCGCGCTGACGGAGGCCGCACGCGCGGCGCCGCCCTACGCCGCTTACGCGGTCCGCGTGCGCGCCCGCGCCCTCGCCGCCGCGGGCGACGTTCCCGCCGCCACCCGCATGCTCGAGGCGCTCGTCGCCCGCGCGCCCCGTGACGCTTATGCCTACGCCGATCTCGGCCGCGTCCGCTTCGACGCGGGCGACATTGGTAGCGCAGACGTCGCCGCACGCCAGGCACTCGCACTCGATCCGACGAACCTTGCCGCCATCGTCCTTGCCGGGCAGGTCGTGCGCAGCCGCTACGGCCTCACCGCCGCCCTGCCCTGGTTCGATCGCGCGCTCGCGCTCGACGCTTATTATCACCCCGCCTTGATCGAATATGCCGCCACGGCTGGCGACGCCGGGCGCTACGCCGACATGCTGCACGCCACCCGCCGCGCCCGCGCCGCGCGGCCCGGCAGCCCGCCGGCGCTGTATCTCGAGGCGGTCATGGCGGCGCGCGCCGGCAACCGCGATCTCGCCCGCGCCTTGCTCGCCAAGATGGGCGACGCCGGCCTCGACACACCCGGCGTCGTGCTCCTCACGGGCATGCTCGCTTATGCCGACGGCGGCTACGAGCAGGCCGTCGTCAGCTTCCGAGAGATCGTCGGCCGCCAGCCGATGAACCTCGCCGCCCGCCGGCTGCTCGGTGCCGCGCTGCTGCGCTCGGGCGACGCACGCGGCGCGCTGGACATGCTCCGCCCGCTGGCGCTCCGCCCGGATGCGGACAGCTATACGCTCGCCCTCGTCGGTCGCGCCTTTGAAGCGACCGGGGAGCGCGACTGGGCTGCCCGCTTCCTCGATCGCGCCGCGCGCCCGATGCTCGCCGGCCCGACGCCCTTCGACGGCGACAATGGCGTTGCCGTCCTCGCCAACGAAGTCGCCGCGTCGCCCGACGATCCCACCGTCTCCGTCCCCTATGTCCGTGGCCTGCTCGCCGCCGGGGACCGTGACGGCGCGCTTCGCCGCGCACAATCGATCGCTGGCGTTTCGCCCGGCGTGCCGGACGCGCAGTTGCTCGCAGGTGATGTGCTTGTCAGCACCGGCAACTTCGCGTCCGCGCTAGATGCATACCGTCGTGCCGCTGATCTCCGCTTCGATGCGCCCGCGCTGCTGCGGCTCGCCGAGGCCGCCGGCCACACTGGCCAGCAGCGGCTCGGTGCGGAGGCGCTGGCGCTGTACCTGTCGCAGAATCCGCAAAGCCTCGTCGCACGCCGCGCGCTCGCGAACCTTCAGCTCGCCGCTCGCGAATGGGAACCAGCGATCGAGACGCTCGAGGATCTGCGCGCCGCGATCGGGAACCGCGACGCGCTGCTGATGGCCCAGCTCGGCTACGCCTATGCCGGTGCCGGCGACGCGCCAACGGCAACGATCTACGCACGCCACGGCTACTCCCTGGCGCCGATGAACCCCGCCGTCTGCGACGCTTATGGCTGGGCGCTCTATGAGGGCGGTGACACGCCCGGCGCGCTGCAGTTGCTCGTCAAGGCCTCGAAGCTCGCCCCCGCCCATGCCGGCATCGCCTGGCATCTTGCGCAGGCACTGGCAGAAGCGGGCCGCAAGGCCGAAGCGCGCGCGCAGATCTCGATCGCGCTGCGCGACCCCGCCTTCCCGGATCGCGCACCCGCCACTGCCCTGCTCCAGGCGTTGGCCGGCTGACGCAAAGCACCGTCAGGCCGGGCACAGCCCGCGCTCCAGCCTCTTGTCCTTTGTCGTGAAACTTGGCCGAAACGGCACCGCTCAGGCCCGCTCGCGCTCCAGCAGGCCCGCCAGATCCAGTCCCAGCAGATCGATATAAGCGCGGATCCGCGGCCATTGCTGGGTCACGAACGCATCGCGCTCCGCCACGCGGAGCCGCTCCGCGGCGCCCGGCAGCACGAACATGCCCACACCGCGCCGCACCTCGACATAGCCTTCGTCCTGGAACGACTGATAGGCCTTGGCAACGGTCAGCGGGTTGGCGCCATGCTCGGCGGCAAGCGCCCTGACGGAGGGAAGCTGGTCGCCGGCGCGGAAGTCACCGCGCAGGATCCCCGCCGCGATTGTGCCCCGCAGCCGGATGTAGACCGGGCTGTCCTCACTGCTCAGCGCTGTCATGCTGCCTTAATACAGCAATGGTGCGCCCAGTCGAGTCTTAAGCTGTCCACTTCCGGACGGTCGTGGCGAGGTCCGGCCGCGGGCGTTCGTCCAGCGGGCGCGTGGGCGTGCCGATGAAGATGAACCCCGCGATCCGCTCGGGCGCCGCGCCGAACGCGTCGCGCACCCGGTCGTTGAACGCGGCCCAGGTCGTCAGCCATCCGCCGGCAAAACCCATCGCATGCGCTGCGTGCAACAGGTTCATGCACGCCGCGCCTGCCGACAGTTCCTGCTCCCACACGGGAATTTGGCTGTCGAGTCGCGGCGAGGATAGCGCCACCACCAGCGCCGGCGCCTGGTGCGCGAATTGCTCGATTGCCTCGATCTCCGCCCGCTTCGCCTCCGGGCGGTCGGCGCGATAGGCATCCAGCAGCAACGTCGCGAAGGCGTCGCGCTGCTCCGCGCCGACGATCACGAACCGCCATGGCGCCAGCTTGCCGTGATCGGGCGTGCGCGCAGCAATGGCGCACATTTGCGCCAGCTGCTCCTCACTCGGTCCGGGCGCCCCGAGATCGCGCGGCTTGCCCGATCGGCGGGTGGCGAGAAGCGACAATGGCGTGGCGGTATCGTTGAACATGCACCCTCTTATCGCGAACGGCTCGCAAGTCGAGCACCCCCTCAGAAACGTTTCGTTCGTAACAATGCTTTAGCAGCGCGAATTTCCGCGCTAGGCTCGCCACTTCCGGGGCGACCGCCCCGATCGTAATCACCTGGGGAGCGTATCCTTGCCCATCATTCCCGCGATCGCGTTAGGGTTTCTCGCGATCCTGCTGGCCGGCGGTGCCGCCGCCGCGACCACCAAGGGCCCCGAGTTCATGGGGCACCCGAAGGGGCTCTACGTCCTGTTCTTCGCCGAGATGTGGGAACGCTTTTCCTACTACGGCATGCGTGCGCTGCTGATCTTCTACCTGACGAAGCACTGGCTGTTCGACGACGGCAAGTCGAACCTCATCTACGGCGCCTACACCAGCCTCGTGTACATCACGCCGGTGCTCGGCGGCTATCTCGCCGATCGCTATCTGGGTCAGCGCAAGGCGGTGCTCTACGGCGCCGTGCTGCTGACCTTGGGCCACCTGTTGATGGCGGTGGAAGGTGACGGCGGCCAGGGATCGGCCGCGATCAACGTCTTCTGGCTGGCGCTCGCCTTCATCATCGTCGGCTCGGGCTTCCTGAAAGCGAACATCTCGGTCATCGTGGGCCAGCTCTATCCGCTGACCGACGTTCGCCGCGACGGTGCGTACACGATCTTCTACATCGGCATCAACACCGGCGCCGCGATCGGCACGATCATGGCCGGCTGGCTGGGTGAAACCTATGGCTGGGCCTATGGCTTCGGCGCCGCCGGCGTCGGCATGCTGCTTGGCCTGATCGTCTTCATCCTCGGCAAGCCGCTGCTGCTCGGCAAGGGCGAAGCGCCGAACCCGCTGACGAAGAAGAAGGAATGGTCGCTGTACGGCCTCGGCCTCGCCGCGATCGCGGTGATCTGGGCGCTGATCCAATATCAGAGCGTGATCCAGACACTGCTGATCATCTCGGGCGTCGCCTTGCTCGGCTATGTGCTGTTCGAAAGCTTCAAGCTCGAGCCGCACGCGCGCGATCGCATGTTCGCGGTGCTGTTCCTGATCGCGTTGAATCCGGTGTTCTGGGGCCTGTTCGAACAGGCCGGCGGCAGCCTCAACCTCTACACCGATCGCTACGTCGATCGTGGCGGGGTCCCGGCATCGCTCTTCCAGTCGATCAACCCGATCTACATCGTCCTGCTCGGCCCGATCTTCGCCGGGCTGTGGGTATGGCTCGGCAAGCGCGGGCTGGAGCCGTCCGCGCCGGCCAAGTTCGGCCTTGCGCTGGCGCAGGTCGGCCTGTCGTTCCTGGTCTTCGTCTGGGGCGCGAACACCGTCGGCGTCGAAGTCGCGACGCCGGTGTTCTTCGTCTTCGCGATCTACTTCCTGCAGACGACCGGAGAACTTTGCCTGTCGCCCGTCGGCCTCAGCGCGATGAACCGGCTCGCCCCCAAGCACCTCGCCAGCCTCATCATGGGCGCGTGGTTCTACATGACGGCGGTCGGCAATTTCGTCGCCGGCAAGATCGGCGAGGCGACCGGCGGCGAAGGCGGAGAGATGACCAAGGAGGGCACGCTCGCCATCTATTCCACGATCGGCTGGTGGACGATCGGCATCGCGGTCGCGGTGCTGGCACTCAGCCCGCTGGTGCGCCGCTGGATGCATCTCGATACGCTGCGCGACGAGGCGGGCCATGGCCTCGCGGGGGAAGCCGAGCTGGCCGAGCCGCAGGCCGCAGGGGTCAACACGGCAGGCGAAACACGCCGATAAGCTAAAAGGGGGGAAGAGGATGGGAAATGTCGTCGCGGCAGCAATCGCCTTCGTTGGGACGCATTTCCTCCTCTCCCACCCGTTGCGCGCGCCGCTGGTGCGCGCGGCCGGCGAAAAGGGTTTCCTTGGCCTCTACAGCCTCGTTTCGCTGATCACCCTGGTCTGGCTGGCGCTCGCCTATCGCGCGGCGCCAGCCGAAGCCCCGCTCTGGCCGGTCGGTGATGGCCTGTGGGCGCTCGGCACCGTGCTGATGCTGGCCGGCGCGATCCTCTTCATGGGCTCGCTCGTCCGCAATCCCGCGCTGCCCGAAGCGAAGACCGATGTGGTGCCGGAGGCACGCGGCGTCTTCGCCATCACCCGCCACCCGATGATGTGGGGGTTCGCCATTTGGGGCCTCGTCCACATCCTCGTCTTCCCTGATCCGGCGAACATCGTGCTGGCCGGCGCGATCATCATCCTCGCGCTAGTCGGTGCGCATCTGCAGGATCGCAAGAAGGAGGCGCTGCAGCCCGAATTCTGGCGCGAATGGGAACGGCGCACCAGCTACTGGCCGTTCCTCGCCATCGCGCAGCATCGCGCGCGCATCGGCAAGATCGGCATGCATGCGCTCAGCGGCGGCGTCACCGTCTGGCTGGTCGCCACCTGGGCGCACCTCCCGCTCGCCGGCTGGCCCGCCGGCATCTGGCGCTGGATCGGCTAAGCGCCGCTTAGCCCGTCCAGATCCGCCACCGTATTCACATTCGCCGGCAGCGTCTCCAGCACCACCGATCGCGCGCCCACCGCCGCTGCCCAGTGCCGCACCGCGCGCGACCGGTCTTCCGCCAACCAGGCGTCCAGCGCGCCTGACAGGGTGGTTGGCCACCAGCCGATCACCGGCAGCCCATCCACCACTGCCGCCCCCTCGCCCGCCAGTGCGTGCGCAAGATCCAATGGCAGCAGCGGCGTATCGCACGGCACCGTCAGCACCGCGTCGAACCCGTGCGCACGCCCCCAGTGAAGCGCGCCGGCAATGGCCCCCAGCGGCCCCAGGCCATGGGCCGGCCGATCCTGCACACGCGCCAGCCCCGCATGATCGCGGCCCACCACCACCACACCATCCGTCTGCGGCGCCAGTCGCGCGATCACATGGTCGATCAGCGGCCGTCCCTCGAACAGCGCCAGCGCCTTGTCCGATCCGAACCGCCGCGCCTCGCCGCCGGCCAGCACCGCGCCCAGGACTGTCAATTCGCCACTCACGCCTGTGGCTCTAGCCTCCCGCGCTACCAAAAGCGACGAGGCCCAGCGATCGCCCGCTGAGCCCCGGCTCCCTTTTCTGCTCACTCACCGATCAGCGGCAGATCACCTGCCCACGATCGATCGCATTGCCGAGCGCCGCACCCGCGCCCAGCCCGATCAGCGCGCCGACGGTGTTCGAATCGCCATTGCCGAGCAGGCTGCCCAGAATGCTGCCGCTGATCCCGCCGATGATCAGCCCGGTCGTCCCGTCGCTGCGCCGGCAATAATAGCGCCCGTTAAAGCCGCGATAGATGCGGTCGTACCGCCCCAGACGCCGCGGCCGATAATAGCGGCCGTCACGGTAATAATGGTCGGCATAATACCAGGGCTGCCCCGGCGGCGGCCGGTTATAGTCCCAGCGGCGCCACTGCCTCCAATTGTTGCGCCAGTTTGACGGCAGCGGGGCCGGCGGCCGCATATTCGGCGGGCGGTTCCACGCCGGCCCACCCGGCGGGCGTACCGGCCCGGGCCCTTGCGCTCCCGGCGGCCGCACCGGGCCGGGCCCCTGCGGACGGGGCGGTGGCCCCGCACCCGGTCCGCCCGGGCGTCCGGGCGGCGGTTGCCCGGGAGGGCCCTGCGACTGCGCCGGCGCAGCAGCGAAGGTTGTCGCGACCAGCGTAGCAACAACGAGCAGACGCATGTTTCTCTCCCGTCCTGTGAACGAAAGAGCATCCGCGTGCGCGCCGCCGTTGCCGATACGTTAAGCTACGTACGGGCAACGGCGACGATGGTCATTCCGCCAGCGAATGTGTCAGCGTGATCTCGCAGTTCAGCACCTTGGACACGGGGCAATTCGCCTTGGCATCCGCTGCGATCTTCTCGAACTCGTCGGACGAGATGCCCGGGACCGAGGCCCGCAGATCAAGCGCGGACTTGGTGATCGAAAAGCCGTCGCCGTCCTTCTCCAGCGAGATCTTGGCGGTCGTTTCCAGCGTGCCCTTGTCGTGCCCGGCGCGCGCCAGCGCAAAGCTCAGCGCCATGGTGAAACAGCTCGCATGGGCGGCGGCGATCAGCTCTTCCGGGTTCGTCCCCGGCGTATCCTCGAAGCGCGTGCCAAAACCATAGGATTGATCGGCCAGCACGCCGGACTGGGTCGAAACCCAACCCTTTCCGTCCTTGCCAAAGCCTTCATACCGCGCGGAACCACTACGTGTCGGCATCTCGTCTTCTCCTCAAAGCGCAAGGGGCGCAGCCTGCATCAGACCGCGCCCCCAGAAACTCAGATGGTGGCAGCGCCGATCAGCGGCAACGCTTGCGGCTGCCGCTGCGCTCGATTTCGCGGCCGGCGAGCGCGCCCACCGCAGCGCCGCCCAGCGTGCCCAGCGTGCGATCGCCGCGCGTATCGATCGTGCGGCCGACCAGGGCGCCCGCAACGCCACCGACGATCAGGCCGGTCGTGCCGTCCGGCTTGCGGCAGCGCCAGCGGCCGTCCTTGCCCTTCCATTCGCGATACTGATAGCGGCGCTGCGCATCGGCATCGGTAGTGGTCACGGCGAGCGTCGGCAGCACCAACGCCGAGGCGCCAAGCGCCAGCATCATCTTACGCATGTAACTTCCCTCCAAGAAGACCCCAAACAAGTGACGGGGTCGTAACGTGTGCTGATGGCGAGGGTCGCATGAACGCAGCACAACGTCCGGTTCATCGCAAAGGCAGCGGCGCGCCGCCGATCACGACTGTCCACGCGGTTCGCAAGATCACTGGCAGAATAGCTGATGATGTGTCAGCATCATCACCATGCTGATGCTGCTCGCGATGCTTGTTTCTGCGCCGCCTCCGACGGCACAGGCTGATGTGGCAAAGAAAAGCGTCCGCGACGCCGTCTGTACGCAAACGCTCGCGGCGGTGCCGGGCGACCGTTTCAGCCTGATGGCATTTGCCGGGCCCGGTCGCCGCAACGAAACCGGCGTGCTGCTCTTGGTGAATTGTTCTGATCGAAAGATCGTCAGCGTGCGCGATCCCAGCACCTCGCGCCGGCATCTCACGAAGTTTGTCTACGCCCCGGGCGTGCGCCGCCAGCTTCGCCGGGATCCTGACAGCTACGAATTCCTCAACTTCAACGAGCGCCCGAACAATTCCGCGATGGAAGTGACCAGCTACTCCCGCGAAACCTACTGGCGCGGCCCCTGCCGCTTCGACGGGCTGGAACTCACCACCATCGATCCGCGCGACGATCAGGATCGCCGCACGATCACCTTCAGCGTCAACGTGTGCGAGAACCACGTCCTCGCCCTCGTTCGCCCGCCCGAACCGGCCACGCCGCCGCTTCCGTAAGCGGCAGCGGCGCAACCGAGCCCGGCGCCCGCCCCCGCCTCAGTCGCGCAGCAGCTCGTTGATGCTCGTCTTGCTGCGGGTGCGCTCGTCGACGCGCTTCACGATCACCGCGCAATACAGGCCCAGCCCGCCCGCGGTCGTCGTCGTTCCCGGCACCACCACGGCATAAGGCGGCACTTCGCCGATGAACGTCTCGCCCGTCGCGCGGTCGATGATCTTGGTCGAGGCGCCAAGGTACACGCCCATCGACAGCACCGCGCCTTCGCCGACGCGCACGCCTTCCGCCACTTCGGACCGTGCACCGATGAACGCGCCGTCCCCGATGATCACCGGGTCCGCCTGCAGCGGCTCCAGCACGCCGCCGATCCCCGCGCCGCCCGAAAGGTGGACGTTCTTGCCGATCTGCGCGCAGCTGCCCACCGTCGCCCAGGTGTCGACCATCGTCCCCTCGCCGACATAAGCCCCGATGTTGACGAAGCTCGGCATCAGGATCGCGCCCTTGCCGATGAAGGCGCCGCGCCGCACCACGCTGCCCGGCACCGCGCGGAAACCGGCATCGCGGAACTCGCCCTCGCTCCAGCCAGAGAATTTCGACGGCACCTTGTCGAACCAGTAGCCAGCGCCCGGCCCGTTGTCGATCAGCGCATTGTCATTGAGGCGGAACGACAGCAGCACCGCCTTCTTCAGCCACTGGTTGACGCGCCAGCCGCCCTCGCCGTCCGGCTCCGCCACGCGCGCCGCGCCCGAATCGAGCAGCGCCAGCGCCCGGTCCACCGCGATCCGCACCTCGCCCGCCGTGGTAAGGCCGATCTCCGCGCGATTCTCCCAGGCTGCGTCGATGGTCGCTTCGAGGTCGCTCATGCCGTCTCCAATATCCCTTCCAGCCACGCCGTCAGGTCGTGGGTCGTGTAATCGATGAAACTGCGGTCCATGTCCGCCGCCTGCTCGGATCCGTTGTCGACCCACACGGTCGTCATGCCGATCGCCTTGGCCGGCGCCAGGTTGCGCGCCATGTCGTCGGCGAACAGCGCGGTCGTGGGATCGATGTCGAGCGAGGCGCATAGCCCTTCATAGGCGGAGGCGGCGGGCTTGGGCGCCAGGTCCATCGCGTGGATGTCGTGGATCGCCTCGAAGCTTCGCCCGAGCCCCAGCCGGTCGAGCACGCGCCGGGCATAGGGGCCGTCGCCATTGGTGAACACCACCTTGCGCCCCGGCAGCTTCGCCACCGCCGCGGCAAGCGGCACATTCTCCTCCAGCACGTCCATCTCCACGTCATGGACGAAGTTCAGGAAATCGTGCGGGTCCACCTGGTGCTCGGCCATCAGGCCGGCCAGCGTCGTGCCATGGCCGAAGAAATACGCCTTCTGGATCCGGCGCGCTTCCACGCGGTCGAGGTCCAGCAGCCGCGCGATGTAATCGGTCATCTTCGCATCGATCTGCGCGAACAGGTCCGCGCTCGACGGATACAACGTGTTGTCGAGATCGAAGACCCAGGCGCGGATATGGTCAAGGTCCGGCGGCATGCCGATGCGTTAAGCGGCACGCGCGCATTGGGCAATGCCGATCGCCGTACATCCTCCCCAAGCCCAGCTTGGGCCGGCTGAAGGGCAAAGCACGGTTGCGATCCGCAACGGGCCAGCCCACATTTCGAACATGACCAAATATTCGCTGCTCGATCTCGTCCCCGTCGTCGAAGGCGGCACCGTCGCCGGCGCGCTCGCGAATGCCGCGGATCTCGCGCGCCATGCGGAGGCCAATGGCTACAACCGCTATTGGGTGGCCGAGCATCACGGCATGGCCGGCATCGCGTCGGCCGCCACCGCGGTGGTGATCGCGCACGTCGGCGCAGCGACCAGCACGATCCGGGTCGGCGCCGGCGGCATCATGCTGCCCAATCACGCGCCGCTGCAGATCGCCGAGCAGTTCGGCACGCTCGACGCGCTCTTCCCGGGCCGGATCGATCTGGGTCTGGGACGTGCGCCGGGCAGTGACCAGCGCGTCGCCCGCGCGATCCGCCGCACGCTCGACAGCGATCCCAACGCCTTCCCGAACGATGTGGTCGAGCTGCAGAGCTATTTCGCGGACGATGGCCGCACCGGCATCACCGCCACCCCCGGCGCCGGCGCGAAGCCCGAGCTGTGGATCCTCGGCTCCTCCACCTTCGGCGCGCAGCTCGCCGCGATCCTCGGCCTGCCTTATGCCTTCGCGTCGCATTTCGCGCCCGATGCGCTGGACGAAGCCATGGCCATCTACCGCCGCGATTTCCGCCCCTCGGCGGCGCTGGACAAGCCGTATGCCATGGCCGGCTTCAACGTCTTCGCCGCAGAGACGCGCGACGAGGCGGAGTTCCTGGCAAGCTCGCAGCAGCAGCAGTTCGTCGCGCTGCGCACCGGCAACCCGGGCAAGATGAAGCCGCCCGTCCGCGGCTATCTGGAAAGCCTGCCGCGCTCCCATGCCGCGATCCTGAACTCGGTGCTCTCGTGCAGCGCGATCGGTGACCGCGACGACGTTGCCGCCGGCATTGAAGCCTTCGTCAAGCGCACCGGCGTCGACGAAGTGATGCTCACCAGCAGCATCTACGATCACGAAGCTCGCAAGCGCAGCATCGCCATCGCCGCAGACGCCATGCGGGTGAAGGAAGCTGCCTGACCGCCAACCCCGTCGTCCCGCGGGACGTCGGGGCTGGCCGAGCAACTTGCGCCACCCCGGCCTAGGTCCGGGGTCCGCTCCCTACCCCATCACGTCGCCATCGGCAGCCGCAGCCGCACCAGCAGCCCGCCCAGGTCCTCGCTCTCTTCCAGGCTCACCGTGCCTTCGTAGATCTCCGCCACGTCGCGCACGATCGCGAGGCCAAGGCCGGTCCCCGGCTTCCCCGTATCCAGCCGCACTCCGCGATCGAAGATCCGCATGCGGTCTTCCTCGGGAATGCCCATCCCGTCATCCTCGACGAGGATCTCGACGAACCCGGCCTGCGCGCCCACGGTCACGAACACGCTGCCGCCGCCATATTTCGCGGCATTCTCGACCAGGTTGCCCATGATCTCGTCGAGGTCCTGCCGCTCGATGTGCGCGACCAGGTCCTTCGGCCCGTCCACGTCCACCCGCACATGCGGATAGAGCCGCCGCACTGCCCGCTCGACCGATTCGACGCTCGGCCACACCTCCGCCCGGCTGTGCGCCGATCCGCGCCGGCCGACCGCGCGGGCGCGCGCCAGATGATGGTCCACCTGCCGCCGCATCGTGCGCGCCTCGCGCACCACGGTGTCCGCCAGATCGTCCGACTGCGCGGTCGCGGCGTTCATGATCACGGTCAGCGGCGTCTTCAGCGCATGGGCGAGGTTTCCGGCATGGCGCCGCGCTTCCTCCGCCTGCGTCTCGTTATGCGCGACAAGGGCGTTCAGCTCCTCCACCATCGGCGCGACTTCGTTCGGCATCGGCCCGCCGACGCGGTTCGTCCGCCCGCCGCGCATCCGCGCGATCTCCAGCCGCAGCTTCCTCAGCGGCAGCAGCCCGTAGAACGTCTGCAGCGCCGCCAGCACCACCAAGCCCAGCCCAAGCAACAGGAAGCTGCGCACCAGCGTGCGGCGTAGCGCCCCGATCTGCGCGTCCAGCCCCTCGCGGCTCTGCGCCACCTGGAACCGCCAGCGCACGTCCGATCCCGGCAGCTTCACGTCGCGCTCGACGACGCGCAGCTTTTCCGCCCCGAACTGCGTGCTGTCGTAGATGTGCACCGCGCGATCGTCGTGCGGCTGGCCATAATCGAGCTGCCGGTCCCACAAGGATCGTGACGGAAACGCCTCCCGCCCCTTGGCGGAAACCTGCCAGTAGAGCCCCGAATACGGCTCCAGGAAGCGCTGGTCGGCCGGCTCCCGGTTGAACATCACCTCGCCGTCCGGGCCGATTTCGGCTGAGACCAGCAAGGAACGAAGCACATATTCCAGTTGATCGTCGAAGTTTTGCGTGACGGCAGAAGTCAGCACGCGGTCGAGCGCAAATCCTCCGCCGGCCAGCAGCAAGCTGATCCACACTGCCGCGATCACGATCATGCGACGCGTCAAGGATCCCGCACGCCGGATCTTTGCGCCGTTGTTCACTTCGTCGCGATTCGGAACCATGTCGTCGCCATGATGTTGGGCAGCGGAGAAGGGAGACCAGTCGTGGCGCGTACCTTTCCGTTATATGCCGTCGGGTTCTTGGGCGGTCTTGTCGTCAGCATGCTTGCCGGCTTCCTGCTGGCGTCCTGGGCGATTGCCGGCATCACCCCCGCCTATGCCGTTCCCCCCGCGGTTTCCTCCAGCAACGTCCCCGGCGTCGCCAGCATGGACTCGAGCCTTGCCGCCCCCGACAGCTGGCGCGAGGCAGGCTATGCCCGCATCGGCCTATGGGAAGAGCCGAGCGATCTTCACGCCGACGGATCTTCCAGGCTGTAACCAAGGCCGCGGATCGTGGTGATCACGTCCTGGCCCAGCTTCTTTCGGATGCGCGTCACGAACACTTCGATGGTGTTCGAATCGCGGTCGAAATCCTGGTCGTAGATGTGCTCGATCAGCTCGGTCCGGCTGACGACCTTGCCCTTGTGATGCAGCAGGTATGACAGCAGCTTGTATTCCTGCGCGGTAAGCTTCACCGGCTCGCCGGCGCGCGTCACCTTGCCCGATCGGGTGTCGAGGCGAACGTCGCCAGCCGTCAGCTCGGACGAGGCATTGCCGGATGCCCGGCGGATCAGCGCGCGCAGGCGGGCGATCAGTTCCTCGGTCTGGAACGGCTTGGCGACATAATCGTCCGCGCCAGCGTCGAGCCCGGCCACCTTGTCGGACCAGCTGTCACGCGCCGTCAGCACCAGCACCGGCGTCACCTTGCCTTCCTTGCGCCAGCGGTCGAGCACGGTCAGCCCGTCGATCTCCGGCAGGCCAAGATCGAGCACGATCGCGTCGTAATTCTCCGTCGAGCCGAGGAAATGCCCTTCCTCGCCGTCCGTGGCGAGGTCGATCGCATAGCCGGCGCCCTCCAGCGTATTCTTCAACTGCTGGCCCAGATTGGGCTCATCCTCGACGATCAGGACGCGCATGGTGACTCCCGGAAATGAAGAGGGGTGGTTAGCACCGCCGTGGCGCGCGCAAAAGTGCGCTCACTTGCCGGTGCGACCGATCACTTGGCCGGAACGTCCATCCACATCCACCCAGATGACATTGCCGTCCTTGAGGAACTTCAGCGTGTAGATCGCGCTCGGCATCTCGAAATCGAAACCGATATATTGCGCGTCCTTCATCGTCGGGATCACCCGCCGCTCGATGTCCTTGATCGAAAGGATGCGTCCTTCGCGCAGCGCCCGCCATGCGGCGATGCCGTCGCGCTGCTGGTCGCCCGGTTGCGCGGCAACGGGCGCGGCCGGCAACAGCAAGGCAAGGGGAATGAGCATCCGCATCGGGGGTGGCATAGCGGTAAGGGATTGAACACCCAGTGAATGCAGCAGCGACGTTCCCGGGCCACACCGTGGCGTCAGGGCAACACCGCCCCGATGCCGCCGGCATCGGCCGTTCGCATAACGCGGCTGCGTTTGGAAAATCCGGACGGCGGTCGCCGGTGCGGGCGATAGACCTCGCGACGTCGGACGCCGGACGAACACCGGGGTCCGGAGAGCCGGGGAGCGGCAGCGGCATCGAACCGCTGCATTCCCGTCGCCCGCCGAACCCCGGCAACGATCGTCAGTTGATCCTTCTACATCGCCTCAGCCGGCGAGATCCTTGAACGCCGCATCCTTGTCCGTCCGGATCTCGCCCGGCAGGCCAAGCACGCGCTCGGCGATGATGTTCTTCAGGATCTCGTCCGTGCCGCCGGCGATGCGCAGGCCCGGCGCGTTCATCACCGCGCCCTGGAACAGCCCCTTCAGCGGCAGCAGCGCGGGATCGTTGATGATCCCATACTGATCCTCCGCCTCCACCGCGGCATTGCCCAGGTCCTGCAGCACGTTGGCGGCGATGATCTTGCCGATCGAGCTTTCCGGTCCCGGCGTCTGCCCGCGGCTCAGCGCGGTCATCGTGCGCATGCGGGTGTTCTTCAGCCCCTCGGACTGGACGTACCAGTCGGCCAGCCGCTGGCGGAACGCGCTGTCCTTGATCAGCGGGCCGTCCGCCGCGTCCAGATCCTTGGCCAGCGCCAGGATCTCCTTCGGGCTCGCCCCGCTCGCACCGCCGACCGCGAGCCGCTCGTTCATCAGCGTGACCAGCGCGACCTTCCAGCCGTCGTCCACCGCGCCCAGCCGCTGCGAATCGGGGATGCGAACGTCGGTGAAATACACTTCGTTGAAGTTCGACCCGCCCGACATCTGGTGGATCGGCCGGATCTCGACGCCCGGCGATTTCAGGTCGAGCCAGAACATCGTCAGGCCCTTGTGCTTGGGCACGTCCGGGTTGGTGCGGACCAGGACGATGCCATAGTCCGAATAATGCGCGCCAGATGTCCACACCTTCTGGCCGTTCACCACCCAATCGTCGCCGTCCCGCACCGCACGGGTGCGGATCGCCGCCACGTCGGAGCCACCCGCGGGTTCGGAGAACAGCTGCGACCAGATTTCCTCGCCGCGCAGCGCCGGGCCCACGAAGCGCTTCTTGGTATCGGCATCGGCGAAGGCCATGACGGTCGGCACGCACATGCCGAGCCCGATGGTGAAATAGCCGTATTGCACGGGGAACTTGGCCTCTTCCTGGCCGAAGATCACCGACTGGATCGGCGTGCCGCCGGCGCCGCCCCATTCCTTGGGCCAGGTGATCTGCGCATAGCCGGCCTCGGCCTTGCGCCGCTGCCACGCCTTGCCCGCCGCCATGTCGTCGGCGTGATTCATCGCCTTGTGCTCGGCGACATTCTTTTCCAGCCAGGCGCGCGCCTTGGCGCGATACTCGGCTTCTTCCGGGGAATCGTTGAAGTCCATCTCGCTATCCTCTCACGCGCTCAGGCGGCGTTCTTCATTTCAAGCTGGCTCACCAGCCGCTCGCGCCACGTGGCGGGCGCACCCGCCACCAGCGAGAGCTGCCGGGAGCGGCGATAGTAAAGCTGCGGGTCCGCTTCCCAGGTGAAGCCGATGCCGCCATGCGTCTGGATATTCTCCTTCGACGCGAACCAGAACGCCTCGCTCGCCGCGACGCGCGCGGTCGCCGCCGCCAGCGGCAGCTCGCCCGCATCGGTGTTGAGCGCCCAGGCGCCGTAATAGGCGTTCGACCGCGCGATCTCGTTCTTCACATAGATGTCGGCCAGCTTGTGCTTGATCGCCTGATAGCCGGCGATCGCGCGCCCAAAGGCATGGCGCTCCAGCGCATAGGCCTTGGCCATCTCCAGGCACTTGTCCGAACCGCCGACCTGCTCGAACGCCAGCAGGATCGCCGCGCGGTCGAACACCGCCTGCATCGCCGCAATGCCGTCCTCGTCCCCCAGCCGCTCGGCCGGCGCGCCGGAGAAGGTCAGCTTCGCCGCCGATCGCGTCGGGTCCAGCGTCGTCAGCACCTCGGCCGACACGCCCTCGCCCTTCTCGACCAGATACAGCCCGTCCTTGGCCAGCACGACGATCAGGTCAGCGACATCGCCGTCCGTGACCGGGATCTTCTCGCCGGTCAGCTTCCCGCCCGACACGCTCGTCTTGATCGAGCGCACCGTCACCGGCCCCTTGCCCTCGGCCGTCGCGAACGCGCCGATCACTTCGCCCGCGGCGATCTTCGGCAGCCACTTGGCCTTCTGCTCCTGCGAGCCAAACTTCATCAGCGCCTCGGCGACGAAGTAAACGGTCGAGGCGAACGGGATCGGCGCACAGGCGCGGCCCAGTTCCTCCGCCAGCGCGCACAGCTCGACATGGCCGAGCCCCAGCCCGCCGAACTCCTCGGGGATCGCCGCGCCCAGCCAGCCCTGCTCGGCCACGCCCTTCCACAGCGCCTCGTCATAGGCGCGGTCGTCATTGTCGAGCACGCCGCGAACCACCTTGGCGTCGCACTTCGCGGCGAGGAACTTGCGCGCCTCGTCCTTCAGCATCTTCTGGTCGTCGGAATAATCGAAGTTCATCTAAACTCTCCCCGCCCGCGCCGTTCGTGCTTCGGCCATGCCCAGCACGAACGGGAAGCTGCCATCCTGTTGGTTACTTGGGCTGCATCCGGATCGCGCCGTCCAGCCGCACGTCCTCGCCGTTGAAATAGCCGTTGCGGATCATCTCCAGCGCAAGCTTGGCATATTCCTCCGGCATGCCGAGCCGCTTGGGGAACGGCACCATGGCGGAAAGCGCGGCCTTCACCTGCGGCTTCGCACGGCCCAGCAGCGGCGTGTCGAAGATCCCCGGCAGGATCGTGTTGCAGCGGATGCCTTCCGACGACAGGTCACGCGCGACGTTCAGCGTCATGCCGACGATGCCCGCCTTGGCCGAGGTATAGGCCACCTGGCCGATCTGGCCGTCCTCCGCCGCGACGCTCGCGGTGTTGACGATCGCCCCGCGGTCGCCATCCTCGGTCGGCTCCAGCGTCATCATCCCGGCAGCCGCGCCGACGATGCAGCGGAACGAGCCGACAAGGTTCAGCTCGATCGTCTTCTGGTAGTTCTCGACCGGATAGGGCTTGATCGAGCCGTCTTCCTTCGACCGCGCGACCGTCTTGTTCGGCCCGCCGAAGCCGCCGCCAGCGCAGTTCACCAGGATACGCTCCTGGCCGTTCGCTGCACGCGCCTTGGCGAAGCCGGCGTCGACCGACGCCTGGTCCATGACGTCCACTTCGCAATAGACCGCGCCGATTTCCTCCGCGACGCCCGGGCCGATCTCGCCATTCTTGTCGAACAGCGCGACCTTCACGCCTTCCGCGCGCAGCGCCTTCGCCGTCGCGAGCCCCAGTCCCGAGGCGCCGCCAGTGATGATCGCGGCGATATCTGGTCCAAGCTTCAAAGCATCCCCTCCCGAGTCGTGCGCGGGTCTCATGCGACCTCGCGATTGCAGGATAACTTTAGTTATGTAGGATGCGCCGTCAACAGATCAGTGCAACAAGCAGGAACGGGAGAGGCACGTTGGAATATGAGATGATCTCGGTCGAGCGCCGGGGCGAAGTCGATTGGGTGACGATGAACCGCCCGCACGTCCTGAATGCGCTGAACGATCGCCACGTCGAGGAGCTGAGCCATTATTTCGGCGCGCTCCACAAGGATCGCGACTGCCGCGTCGTCGTGCTGAAGGGCGCCGGCCGCGCTTATTGCGCCGGCCTCGATCTTCAGGAGGGCGGCCGTTCCGAGTTCGATACGATCGATCGCCTCGCGCACCAGCGCTCGATCGCCGAGATCGTGATGAAGATGCGCTATTGCCCGCAGCCGATCATCAGCCTGGTCCACGGGCCCGCATGCGGCGGCGGCTTTGCGATGGCGCTGGCATCGGACATCCGCATCGCGGGCGAATCCGTCCGCATGAACGCCGCTTTCATCCGCATTGGCCTTTCCGCCTGCGACATCGGCGTCAGCTACTTCCTCCCCCGCCTGGTCGGCGCGAGCGTGGCAGCCGAATTCATGCTCACCGGCAATTTCATCACCGCCGATCGCGCACTCGCCACCGGCCTCGTCAGCCGCGTCGTGCCGGACGACCAGATGGAGGAAGCCGCCGCGCCGCTGATCGAGCAGATGCTCACCACCTCGCCGATGGGCCTTCGCCTCACCAAGGAGTGCCTGCGCATGTCGATCGACGCGCCCAGCCTAGAGGCGGCAGTGGCGATGGAGGACCGCAACCAGATCCTGTGCGCGACCTCCCCGGATTTCGGCGAGGGCATCAAGGCGTTCTTCGAGAAGCGCCGGCCCGATTACACCAAGAAGAAGGAGCAGGCTGCATGAATGGGGGACTTGAGGGCCGGGTCGCACTGGTAACCGGCGGGGGCCGCGGCATCGGGCGCGAGATCGCGCTCCGCCTGGCGCGCGACGGCGCCGACGTCGCGGTCAACTACCGACGCGATGCCGAGGCCGCCGAGGAAGTGGTGCGCGAGATCGAAGGCCTCGGCCGCCGCGCCAAGGCCTATGCCGCCTCGGTCGACCGGTTCGAGGATTGCGAGAAGTTGGTTGACGAAGTGGTCGCCGACTTCGGCGGCATCGATATCCTCGTCAACAACGCCGGCATCGCCAGCCGTGGGCAGAGCGTCGCCGATACCGACCCGGCCGAGTTCGAGCGTGTCATGCGCACCCACTGCTTCGCGCCGCACTACATGTCGAAGCTCGTCCTCCCCTCGATGCGTGAACGCGCCAAAGAAAAGGGTCGCGGCGACATCATCATGATTTCCAGCGTTGCGACGCTCTATCATGCCCCCAATGGTGCGCCCTATTCGATGGGCAAGGCCGCGGCCGAGGCACTCGCGCTCGTTCTGTCGAAGGAGGAGCGGCCCAACAACATCCGCACCAACATTGTCGCCCCCGGACTCACTGTCACCGACATGGGCGAGCGGCTGGCCAAGGCGACGCGCGGCGTGGCGGATATCCACGATCTGGCGGCACAATCACCCTTCGGCCGCGTCTCCACCCCGGCGGATGTCGCCGCGGCGGTCGCTTATTTCGTTTCGGTCGACGGCGAATATACCAACGGGCAAAAGATCAACCTCCACGGCGGCGGCTGATCCCACATCCCACCGTCACCCCGGGCTCGACCCGGGGTCCCGCTTCTTCTGTACCTGACGAGCAAGGCAGCGGGGCCCCGGTCCAGTCCGGGGCAACGGCAACCCCCTTACCCCTCGCGCAGCTTGCGCTCGCCCTCGATCATGTAATCGCGCGTCAGCGGCACCGAATAGCGCCCCTTGGTCAGCTGCACCTGGTAATTGCACAGCCCCCCGTTGCGGAACGCCGCCGCCGCGCCGGCGAGGTAGAAGGTCCACATGCGGAAGAAGCGCTCGTCATACAGCGCGACGATCGCGTCCTTGGCCGCCACCGTCCGGTCGTACCAATGGTCGAGCGTGTACGCGTAATGGACGCGCAGCACCTCGATATCGGTCGGGAACAGCTTCAGCCCCTCATACGCCGTCACGATCTCGCTCAGCGCCGGGTTATAGCCGCCCGGGAAGATGTATTTTGCGGTCCAGTCGTCGGTGACGCCCGGAGGACCCATGCGGCCGATCGTGTGCAGCAGCATCACGCCATCATCGGTCAGCAGCTCGCGGCACTTGCGGAAGAACGTGCGATACTGCGGCGGCCCGACATGCTCGAACATGCCGACCGAGACGATCCGGTCGAAGCTTCCCGTGACGCGGCGATAATCGATCAGCTCGAACTTCACCCGGTCGGCGACGCCCGCCTCGGCAGCGCGCTCGCGCGCTACCTTCAGCTGCTCTTCGGACAGCGTCACGCCCAGCACGTCGACGTCGAAATGCTTGTTGAGGTACAGCGCCATGCCGCCCCAGCCGCAGCCGATGTCCAGCACGCGCATCCCCGGCTTCAGCGCCAGCTTGGCCGCGATATGCGCCTTCTTGTCTTCCTGCGCCTGCTCCAGGCTGTTGCCCGGATCGGTGAAATACGCGCAGCTGTACTGCTTGTCGCGATCGAGGAAGAGGTCGTACAAACGTCCCGACAGGTCATAGTGATGCGCCACGTTGCGCTTCGATCGGCGCTCCATGTTGATCCGGTCCGCGCGATATTTCACCGCGTTGAAGGTGCGCGCGGCAAGGCCGGGCTTCAGGTTCTTCTGCCCCGATTCCCAGGCATCGTTGCGCTTCAGCAGCTCGACGAGGTCCCGAATGTCGCCCTTCTCGACGATCAGCCGCCCGTTCATGAAGCATTCGCCCGCGCCAAGCGCCGGGTTGCGCGCGATCGTAAGCGCAACGCGGCTGTCGGCGAAGCGGATCGTCACGTCGGGAAAGCCTGGCTCCGGCGTGCCATAGGTGCGCGTCGCAGCCTTGGGGCGATGAAGGGTCAACGTTCCGCGCTTCACGGCGCGCGAGAGGAAGATATCGATCAGGGCCATGGTGCGAACCCGTAACAATCAGATGCCGGCATACCAATCGTAATCGACATTATCCTCCCAATAGCCACCCTTGCCTTTGCCTACGCCTGCAAGGCTCGCCACGGCGTCGATCCGCATCAGATATTTGGCGTGCTTGTATCCCAGCTGCCGCTCCACTCGCAGGCGGCACGGCGCGCCGTTCATCACCGGCAGGAACCGGTCGTTCAGCGCCCAGGCCAGGATCGTCTGCGGGTGAAAGGCGTCGATCAGGTCGATCGATTCATAATAAGGTGCGCCGCCGTACAGGTCGGCGCAGGTGAAGACGATGTAGCGCGCGCCGTCGCGCATCCCCGCCGCCTTCAGCACCTGGCCCAGTTGCGGTCCCTGCCACTTGCCGATCGCGCTCCACCCCTCCACGCAATCGTGGCGCGTGATCTGCGCACGCTGCGGCATCGCGCCAAGATCGGCGAGGCTCAAGGACAGCGGCTGCGCCACCAGCCCGCCCACCGCCAGCCGCCAGTCCGCGAACCGCCCATCGCGCAGCGCGGCATATTCGGGCGTGCCCGGATCGCGCGTGCCGTTCGGTCGGAAGAAGGGTGATCGTTGGTCGGGCCGGAACTCGGGCGCCAGCGCATCGCGGTTGGTCAGCGCGCGCTGCAGCCCGCGGTGCATGTCCTCGCCCATGAACAGGATCCGCCGCGCCGCGGGCTGCTCGATCACCCGGTCGCATCCCGCCAGCAGCGCCGCACCGCCCAGCGCCCCGCCCGCGATCAGCCGCCGCCGCGAGATGATCATGGCCGCGGCTCCTCTGGCACTCGCCACCAGCCGGTGATTACCGAACGCACCTCGTTGAGCGGCCCGGCCAGGATCACCAGCGATAGGTGGATGATGACGAACAGCGTCAGCGCGATCATGCACAGGAAATGGATCGAGCGCGCCGATTGCCGCCCGCCGAACAGCTCGATCAGCCACGGCCAGGCCGCGTCCATGTTCGGGGACAGCGCCAGGCCCGTCAGGATCACCAGCGGCAGCAGCACGAAGATCACGCCGACGTACGACAGCTTCTGCCAGATGTTATAGGCCAGCGGCCGTTCCGGATCGTGGAAGCGGAAATCGAGATGCGCCTGCGCGTCCTCGATCAGGTGCCTCGGCGCCAGCTCGGCGCGCCGCACGCGCAGGTCACGCGCGAAGTGGCGGTTGATCAGGCTGACGATCATGTAGCCGAGCAGCCCGAACGCCAGCACCAGCGCGAAGAACAGATGCCAGCGGCGGGAGAGTGCCAGATTGTAGTTGGCCGGGATCGTCAGCCACGCGGGAAAACGCGGCAGCTGCCACCAGGCATGATCGAAGTTCGCGCCATAATGTCCCCAGTACAGGCGGGGATGCGCGTTCGAGATGCCGAGGCCCGATCCGATCAGGATGAAGATCGCGACTGCGTTGATCGCATGCCAGATCCGCGTGGCGAGCCGATGGCGATAGACGGCAGTCATCGGCGATCATCTAGCATGGCGCGGCGCCGCGGCGAAGGCAGCGCGGATCATCCTCAGGTATAGGCGCGCCAGAAGAACACCAGTGTCGTGGCGCCGGTCACGAACAGGGTCCAGATGCGCACCGCGACCGGCGGCAGCCGCTTGCCCACGGCCGCCCCGCCCCATCCGCCAAGGATCGCGCCCAGCATCATCGGCACGAACGCGGTCCACGCCACCATGCCCGCCGCGACGAAGACGATCGCCGCCGCGGCATTCGCCACCGCCAGCATCAGCGTGCGCGGCGCGAACATGCGCCGCGGGTCCAGCCCCGCCAGCAGGCCATAGGTCGCGGTCATCATCAGCCCGACGCCGCCGCCGAAATACCCGCCGTAAATGCCCAGCAGCACCTGCACCACGATCAGTGTCGGCACGCCGATCGTCACCCGCGCCGCCAGCCACGCCGACGCGCGCTGCCCGAACGCCAGCACCACGAAGGCGTAGAGCACTAGCCAGGGGATGATGAGGTCGAACGTGCGCGACGGGGTCAGCACCAGCAATGCGCTGCCCACCAGCCCCGCAAGGAAGGTGACGCTCGCCAGCACGCGCACAGACAGCCCGCCCACCGGCTCCAGCTCGTCGCGAAACGCCCAGGCGCTGGTCGCCGCGCCCGGCAGCAAGGCGAAGTTCGATGTCGCATTGGCGACATTCGCGGGCAGCCCCATGCCCAGCAGCGCGGGCAGCGTCGCAAAGGTGCCGCCCCCCGCCAGGGCGTTCATCGCCCCGCCGATGACGCCGGCGCCCGCCGCCAGCGCCACCGTGGCCCAATCGATCAAGATTGCCGTTCCACGCGGCTATTCCCCCTCCCGCGCGCCTGCCGGCGGCAACTGGCGATCAGATCCGCGTCGTCCCCGGATAGGCGAACAGCATGTCCGCATCGACGGAGGCGTGCAGGATTTCCTCGCCCGTCACCATCACGCACTCGCCCGCCTTCCACGCGACGCCGCCGATCACGCCCTCGCCGCGGATCGGCACCAGCCAGCCCGTCTTGCCCTCGGGCAGCGCGATGTCGCGCTTGCCGCCGGTCCAGCGCTCCAGCACGAACTTGGGCCCTTCCACCAGGATCGTGCGTCCCGGCTCGACGGTGCCGGGCTGCGGCGGCGCGACATAGGGGTTGAGGTCCGCCACCGCGATCCCGTCGTCGAGGTGAAGCTCGCGCGGCCGCCCATAGTCATACAGGCGATAAGTGGTGTCGGAATTCTGCTGCACCTCGATCAGCGTCAGCCCCGCGCCGATCGCATGGACCACGCCGGAATGCGAATAATAGAAGTCCCCGGCCTTCACCGGCTTCCAGTCCAGCTTGTCCTCGATCGAACCGTCCAGTGCGCTGGCGCGCAGCTCGTCGGCGGTCATCGGCTGCTTGGGGCCGATCGCGATCGTCGAATCCGGCTCGGCGTCCAGGATCAGCCAGCATTCGTCCTTGCCGCGCGGCAGGCCGCGCTTGTGCGCTTCCTCGTCCGACGGATGGTCCTGCACCGACAGCTTCTCGCTGGTGAACAGGTACTTGATCAGCATCTCGGGTTCTTCGGGGTGCGGCGACTGGAACCACACCTCGCCGATCGGCTCGCCGCTGGGCGCGGGATCGGGAAAGCCGGGATACAGCTTGTGCCGCCCCCACGGCTTTTCGACGCGCTTGGTGGCCAGCAAGGTTGCAGTCATCTTTATGCCCCGATCTTGGAAGATGTTTCGTTACCCGCTCAACGCTGCCACGACCAACCTGTTTCACATCGCTTCTTCCCCCGAACCGGCGCGAACGTTTCGCCATTGTTCGCATGCGCCGCCCTGCGCTAAAGGCCCTTCCCGATGCGTATCAATCCGTCCCGCCCACTCGTCGCTCTGCTGGTTGCGGCAGTCGCCCTGCCGATGGCGGGTTGCGCCCGCAACAGCACCAAGGGTGATCTTCCCTATGTCGCGCGCGACGTGGGCACGCTGTACACCGCCGCCAAGCAAAAGCTGGATCAGCGCCAGTACAAGGTGGCCGCCGCCTTGTTCGACGAGGTGGAGCGCCAGCATCCCTATTCGGTCTGGGCTCGGCGCGCGCAGCTGATGGGCGCCTTCAGCAACTATCTGGCGAAGAACTACACCGCCGCGATCCAGGGCGCGCAGCGCTTCCTGTCGGTCCACCCCGGCAACCGCGATGCGCCCTACGCTTATTACCTGATCGCGATGAGCTATTACGAGCAGATCAGCGACGTCACGCGCGATCAGAAGATCAGCGAGCAGGCACAGGACGCGCTTGGCGAGCTCACCCGTCGCTATCCCAACAGCCGCTATGCCGCCGATGCGCGGCTGAAGATGGACCTCGTGCGCGATCACCTCGCGGGCAAGGAAATGGAAGTTGGCCGCTTCTACGAACGCCGCGGCCAGTGGCTCGCCGCCACGCTGCGCTTCCGCAAGGTCGTCGACGATTATCAGACCACCACGCACACGCCCGAGGCGCTGATGCGCCTGACCGAGACGTATCTGGCCCTCGGCGTGCGCGAAGAGGCGAAGCGCGCCGCCGCGGTGCTCGGCGCCAATTACCCCGAAACCTATTGGTACAAGCGCGCCTTCGATCTGCTCGGCGAGAACCCGGCGACGCCGATCAAGCCGCTCGCGCCGGGCGAACAGGTCGTGCCGCAGCTCACCGTGCCCGCGCCGGCCACCCCGCCGCGGACCGAGGTGGAAGTGCTGCCGATCGAGGGCGATGCGCCCACCCCGCGTGCCGAGGCACCGGGCGCCCCCACGCCGGCCACCACCAGCGGCGGCGCAGGCGCCACGCCCGGCGGCAACGCGCCCAGCACCGCGACGCCCACCGGCGTCCAGCCCGGCACGCCGCCCGCATCGGACACGCCCTCGGCGGATGCGCCGCAGAACCCCTGAGGCACCCCGCGCATCCTAGGGCGTTGACGCACCCATGCTGACCGCGCTCTCGATCCGCGACGTGGTGCTGATCGAGGCGCTAGACCTCGATTTCGGCCCCGGCCTCGGCGTCCTCACCGGCGAAACCGGGGCGGGCAAGTCGATCCTGCTCGATGCCCTGGGTCTCGCGCTCGGTGCGCGCGGGGACAGCGGCCTCGTGCGCCACGGCGCCGCGCAGGCCAGTGTCACCGCCACCTTCGATCCGCCCCTCGGCGTCGCCGCGCTGCTCGACGACAATGGCATCGAGGCCGATTCGGGCGAGCCGCTGATCGTTCGCCGCGTGGTGAAGGCGGACGGCGGCAGCCGCGGCTTCGTCAACAACCAGCCCGCTTCCGCGGCGCTGCTGCGCGAGCTCGGCACGCGCCTCGTCGAGATCCACGGCCAGCACGACGATCGCGGCCTCCTGAACCCGCGCGGCCACCGCGCCTTGCTCGATACGTTCGCCCGGCTCGATACCGCCGCTGTGGCGCAGTCGTGGCGCAGCTGGCGCGACGCGGAGGACGCGCTGGCCGAGGCGCGCGCCGAGACCGAGACCGCAGCGCGCGACCGCGAATGGCTCGACCATGCCGTCGCCGAACTCGATTCGCTCGCACCGGAAGTGGGCGAGGAGGAAGCGCTCGCGGAACGCCGCCGCATCATGCAGCGGTCGGAAAAGATCACCGAGGATCTGAACGCCCTCGCCGATACGCTCGAGGGGTCGGACGGCGCGATGTCGAACATGCGCCAGGCCGCCCGCATCCTCGATCGAATCGCCGGCGATCACGAGGCGCTGGCCGAAGCGCTGGCCGCGATCGACCGCGCGATGATCGAGGCCGGCAATGCCGCCGAGCAGGTGGCCGAGGCCGCGCGCGCCCTGAGCTTCGATCCTCGGGCGTTGGAGGATGACGAGGCCCGCCTGTTCGAGCTTCGCGCCATGGCCCGCAAGCACCGCGTTCAGCCCGACGATCTCGCGGCCCTCGCCGAGGAACTGCGCGGCCGCCGTGATCGGCTAGAGGCCGGCGAGGAAGGCATCGCTGCGCTCCAGCAGCGCGCCGCGACCGCGCGCACCAGCTATCTCGCCGCCGCCGAGCGCCTGTCGGCGGATCGCGCCGCCGCCGCCGCCCGCCTCGACGCTGCCGTCGCCGCCGAACTGCCGCCGCTGAAGCTCGATGCCGCTCGCTTCCGCACCACCGTCGCCGAGCTGCCGGAGGAGCAATGGGGGGCCGCCGGGCGCGACCGCGTCGAGTTCGAGATCGCGACCAACCCCGGTGCGCCGTTCGGCGCCCTGATCAAGATCGCGTCGGGCGGCGAACTTTCGCGCTTCATCCTGGCGCTGAAGGTCGCGCTCGCCGAGGAAGGCGGCGCAGCGACGATGATCTTCGACGAGATCGACCGCGGCGTCGGCGGCGCGGTCGCCTCGGCGATCGGCGAACGCCTCCACCGCCTCGCCTCCAGCGCGCAATTGCTGGTCGTCACCCACTCGCCGCAAGTCGCCGCCCGCGGCGCCGCGCACCTCCTCATCGCCAAGCGCAACGACGGCGTGGTCACCCGCACCGGCGTGCGTCAGCTCGACGACGCCGAACGCCGCGAGGAAATCGCCCGCATGCTGTCGGGCGCCACGATCACCGACGAAGCCCGCGCCCAGGCCGATCGCCTGATCGAGACGGCGTAAAAAGCTGGCTCATCCGGTCGTAACCAGCGAAGTCGAGACGCGGCGCGCCCGCAACTCCGCCGTCATCCACGCAACGCAGATCCTGCGCGGCAACGTAACAGCTCAGTGTCGCTTCGGACGTGATCCGGGGTCCCGCTAACCTTCAAGCAACCGCAACGCTCACCCCAAAGCGGCGAGCTTTTCCTCCGCCTGCCGGTCTAGCTCCGCGCGGCTCTTCTTCTCCGCCGCGGTCTTCAGCTGGCCGCACGCCGCATCGATATCGCGCCCGCGCGGGGTGCGGGTCGGCGCGGAAATGCCACCCTCGAAGATGATGTTCGAGAACGCCCGGATCCGCTCCGGCGTCGAACACTCATACGGCGCGCCCGGCCAGGGATTGAACGGGATCAGGTTCACCTTCGCCGGCAGCTTGTAGTGCCGGATCAGGCGCACCAGTTCGCGCGCGTCGTCATCCGAATCGTTCTTGTCCTTCAGCATCACGTACTCGAACGTGATGCGCCGGGCGTTGTTCGCGCCGGGATAATCGGCGCACGCCTGCAGCAGTTCCTCGATCCCGTATTTGCGGTTTAAGGGCACGATCTCGTCGCGCACTTCCTTGGTCACCGCGTGCAGTGAGACGGCCAGGTTGACGCCGATCTCCGCGCCCGCACGGGCCATCATCGGCACCACGCCGGACGTGGACAGTGTGATACGCCGTTTCGACAGCGCCAGGCCGTCGCCGTCCATCACCACGGACAAAGCGTCGCGCACATTGTCGAAATTATACAGCGGCTCGCCCATCCCCATCATCACGATGTTGGTGAGCATGCGGCCCTCGGGCTGGCTCGGCCATTCGCCCAGCGCGTCACGCGCCAGCATCACCTGGCCGACGATCTCGCCCGCCGTCAGATTGCGCACCAGCCGCATCGTGCCGGTGTGGCAGAAACGGCAGTTCAGCGTGCAGCCGACCTGGCTCGACACGCACAGGGTCCCCCGATCCGCATCGGGGATGAACACCATCTCGTAATCCTGCCCGTCGTCGGATCGCAGCAGCCACTTGCGCGTACCGTCGGTCGATACCTGCGCCTCCACCACGGCGGGACGTCCGATCACGAACCGCTCGGTCAGCCACGGATGCTGCGCCTTGGCGATGTCGGTCATCACCGAAAAGTCGGTCGCGCCGCGATTGTAGATCCAGTGGAAGATCTGCTTGGCGCGCAGCTTCGCCTGCTTGGGCTCCAACCCGGCGGCGGCCAGCGCCTCGCGCACTTCATCGCGTGACAGGCCGACGAGGTCGACGCGGCCGTCCTCACGCGGGGTGATGGCGCGTGCAACGGGCACGGGATCGATGTGCCCCGGTATGGGCATGGGAGCGGCCGACAGTGTCTGCATCGCGCGCATATAGCGCAAAAGCCCGGGAGTTTCCAGCCGGCCGCCCAAACTCCCCTCCCGCTCGCGAGAGGGGTCGGCGAAGGGCCTTGCCCTTGCCCACCAGCCAATCTCCCACCGTCCCGTTCGTTCCGAGCCTGTCGAGGCTCCCGCCTCACGCTCCCGCCCGGAAGCGGGAGGAGATCAGATCACCCCGCACACGCCAGCACCGCCGCGTCGATCGCCGTCGCCGCGCCGCCCAGCGCATAGCTGTCGGCAAACGGTCGCCCGCTCGCGCTTACCGATGATATGCTCATGCTTCGGCCGCCACGCATGGCCGCCACGATCGCGCGGTCGGTAGCCGCATCGGGGGACCACGCCGCCCGCGCATTGCCCGACAGGGTGAAGCGCCGCTCCCCGATCGCCAGCGTCACCGGCGCGCGCGCGCTTCGTTCGGTCGACAGGCGGATGAACAGCGCGGGGCGCCGCGTGCGCCCGAAATGCGCCGCCACGCTTGCGAACGGCTTGGTCGCCGCCCGGCGTGCGCGCGATCCGCGCACCGGCGCGCTGATCGCATAGCAGCGCGGCGGCGATCCTTCGCGGAATGCACCCCAGGCGTCATAGACGCCGATCGCCGTCCGATCGCTCGCCAGCAACAGGGCGAGCAGCGCGATCAAGCCGGGGCATGCCCCGTGCCAAGGTGGATCACCGTCTCGCGCCCGCGCTCCAGCATCGTCACCGTACCTTGCGGATGCGCATCCATCACGGGCGCCCCGCACGGGTCGACGGGCGCACCGGTCATCACGCCGCGCATCACCCGGCTGGAAATGCCGTGCATGATCACCAGCCGGTCGCCGTGGTCGTTCATCGTCTCGCGCAGCCAGCCCGACACGCGCTCCGCGATCGCTTCATAGCGCTCACCATCGGGCGCGCAGCGCAGCAGGCCGCGCTCGTCGATCACCGGGCCCACCTCGCCGACCACGTCGGAATAATAACGGCCGCCCCAGCTTCCCATGCCGATCTCGATCAGCCGCGCGTCATGCTTCGCCTCGTGCCAATCGAGTTCCAGATGCTCGGCGATGATCGCCAGCGTCTGCAGCGCGCGGCCGGTGGCAGAGGCATACATGGTCAGCTTCGGCTTGGGCCCCAGATAGTCGCGCAGCGCGCGGCCCATCTCCTCCGCCTGGGCGAAACCGGCGCGGGTCAGCGGGGTATGCGGTGCCTCGCCCTGCAGCCGGCGGGCAGCATTGAATACAGTCTCTCCATGCCGCGCGACGAAATCACGACCGCGGCGCTCAAAAGGGTTTATCGCCATCCGCCCGCTTTTGGTCGCCGCGGGCGCGAAAGCAACGGCTTTTGGCGCGCAGCGATGGGACAGCCGCGCCCCGCACCGCAAACCGATCCTCGCAAGGCCGCCACTCCGGCGGCGCGACAAGGGGATTCATCATGCGATTGTTCGTCATCACCACCGCTGCCTCCGCCGCCCTCCTCACCACGCCGGCCCTGGCCCAGGACGGTGACAAGGCCGATTTCAGCGGCTTCCGGCTGGAGGCACTCGCCGGCTACAATCACATCTCGGGCGACGGTGATGGCAAGGGCGGTTTCACCTACGGCGCCGCCGGCGGCTATGATGCCGCGCTCGGCCGGGTGCGGCTCGGCCTCGAAGGCGAGATCACCGATTCCACGGTGCGCCAGCGCGATGTCGGCTTCCGCAGCGATCTCGGCCGCGATCTCTATCTCGGCGCGCGGGTCGGGTACGTCCTCTCGCCGCGCGCGATGATCTACGCCAAGGCCGGCTACACCAATGCCCGCGTCACCACGCGCATCACCACCGGGCCGACGACGCTGAAGGATTCGACCAATCTCGATGGCTTCCGCGCTGGCGCCGGCGTCGAAGTCGCGATCAACCCGCGCTTCTACGTGAAGGGCGAGTACCGCTACTCGCATTACGGCGATCAGAAGGGCCTCGATATCGATGCCGATCGTCACCAGCTCATGGCCGGTGTGGGCGTCCGCTTCTGATCAAGGGACGCGTGTGGCCCGATGCGCGATGGCCGCCGGGCGGGGCGGCTGCCGCACATGGGCTACAATCGCAACACAGCGTTTCGATAAGCGAAGCCGATGCTCGCCAAGAACAGTTCCGCGCCCCTCCTGTATAAGCAGCACGCAGGTGCGCTCGCGCGTAAGAGAGTCAGCTTCCTCTTCAAGTCCCTGTTGCCAAAAAGCCACGAAAATTGCTGTTTATCTGAGGTTCATGCAACGCCTGCGCTTTCCCCCCATTTGAGCGCTGTCGCCGGCGAGTTTCGGCGACCAACGTGAAAATGGAGTCTCTTATGCGTAAGCTCATCCTGGCGACGCTCGCCGCCACCACCGCCGCAGTTGCCGTTCCTGCTGCCGCGCAGGATGCGGGGCCGTTCACTGGCCCGCGCGCTGGCGTCATCCTCGGGTACGACGCGCTGCGCCCCGGCGACACGCAGGATTCGCAGATCCGTGGCGATCAGGGTGCCGACGGTTTCCTGTACGGCGGCGAAATCGGCTATGACGTGGCCTTCAACAACCTCGTCGTCGGCGTCGAGGGCGAAATCACCGGCTCGACCGGCAAGGTCCGCAACGATCCGCGCAACCCGAACGACTTCGGCTATGGCCGCGTGAAGGCTGGCCGCGATCTGTACGTCGGCGCCCGCATCGGTGTCATGGCCGCGCCGCAGACGCTGATCTACGGTAAGGTTGGTTACACCAACGCCCGTCTCGATCTGACGCGCGCTGACGCGACCACCACGACCGGTGCGAACTTCAACCTCGACGGCTACCGCCTCGGTGCCGGTGTCGAGCAGTCGCTCAGCCCGAACACCTATGCGAAGCTCGAGTATCGCTACTCCAACTATGGCGATGCCCGCCTCGAATATCCGAACGGCGCCAGCACCGGCACGTTCGGCGTGGATACCGATCGTCACCAGGTGGCGGTTGGCCTGGGCTTCCGCTTCTGAACTCCTGCGGGTGCGGCCTCGCCGCACCTGTCTGGACGAAGATGCGAACTATCCACCGAAAACAAGGGCCGGGGCGCTTGCTCCGGCCCTTTCTCTTTGTCTAGGAAACCCGGGAGTTGCCCCTGGTCGAATCCGGCGGGCCGGGGGATCTGAATCATGAAGGCGACGATCGAACGCGCGACGCTCCTCAAGGGGCTGAGCCATGTCCAGTCGGTGGTGGAGCGGCGCAACACCATCCCGATTCTGTCGAACGTGCTGATCGAGGCGACGGCCGAAGGCTCGCTGAAGCTGATGGCGACCGATCTCGATCTGCAGATCAACGAGAATGTCGCCGCCGCGGTCGACCAGCCGGGCGCCACCACCGTGTCGGCGCACACGCTGTTCGACATCGCGCGTAAGCTGCCCGAGGGCGCGCAGGTCTCGCTCACCGCCGCGGACGGCCGCATGACGATCGTCGCCGGCCGCGCGCGCTTCTCGCTCGGCACGTTGCCGCGCGACGATTTCCCGGTGATCGCGGAAGGCGAACTGCCCACCCAGTTCGAGATGCCGGCCGAGGCGCTGAAGCAGATCATCGACAAGACGCGCTTCGCCATCTCCACCGAAGAGACGCGCTATTACCTGAACGGCATCTTCCTCCACGTCTCGGACGATGGCGGATCGCAGCCGGTGCTGAAGGCCGCGGCGACCGATGGCCACCGGCTAGCGCGCGTGACGCTGCCGCGCCCCGAAGGCGCGGAGAACATGCCCGACGTCATCGTGCCGCGTAAGTGCGTGGCGGAGCTGCGCAAGCTCCTCGACGAGGTCGACGGCTCGGTCGGCGTGTCGCTGAGCGGCACCAAGATCCGCTTCGATCTCGGCAAGGCGATCCTCACCTCGAAGCTGATCGACGGCACCTTCCCCGATTACAGCCGCGTCATCCCGACCGCGAACGACAAGATCCTGAAGCTCGATCCTTCCGCCTTCATGGAGGGCGTCGACCGTGTCTCGACCATCGCCACCGAAAAGACCCGCGCGGTGAAGATGGCGCTCGATCGCGACAAGATCACGCTTTCGGTGACCAGCCCGGAAAACGGCACGGCGGCCGAAGAAGTGCCCGGCGACTATGTCGCGGCCCCGTTCGAGATCGGCTTCAACAGCCGCTACCTCATGGACATCCTCGGCCAGATCGACGGTGACGTGGTGGAGGTCCACCTCGCGGACGCCGCCGCGCCGACGCTGATCCGCGAGAACGACAAGGCGCCCGCGCTCTACGTCCTGATGCCGATGCGCGTCTGACGCGGACCCTCACCGCAAGACAATCCGTCCCGCCGGCCCCTCGCCGGCGGGACGTTTCGTATCAGCTCCCGATCTCGAACCGCAGGCCGACACGAAACGTGCGGCCGAGGAAATCGTACAGCGACCGGTTCGTCCCCGGATCGGGGCTCGACGTGTCGGACGGCCCGCTCCCCACCAGCGCCGGATCGCGGTTGAACAGGTTGTTGGTCTGGAAATAAAGCTCGCCGCGCGCGCCGCCCAACGTCACCTTCTTCGCCAGGTACGCATCGACATAGAAGGCGCCCGGAAGGCGGTTGTTCGAGATCGTGCGGTTCAGCGCGGTCGAGGCCGGGCAGCCGCTCGTGCACTCGATGTAGGTGTTGTTGTACACCCCCGCACTAAATCCGCGCCCGGTGAGCTGCACCGTCAGATCGTCGAGCGAATATTTCGCCGTCACGCGATATTTCCACTTCGGCAGCGCGCCGCTGTTCTGCCCAACGCTGTTCACCGGCGGCTGCGTGCCATTGTCGGACCAGCGCTCGATGAAGCGCGTGCCCAGCGCGCGCAGGAAGATCGTGCCCGGCAGCCCGGCCGAGATGCGGTCGAGCGCAGTGCGATAGCTCGCCTCCACGTCCAGCCCGCGGGTACGCTCGACGACGTAATTGAAGTTGGTGGTATAGACCCAGATGTCGCCAAGGTTCGGGATCACGTTCGGCCCCGTCGTCCGGTCCCACCCGTCGCCATAGGCATAGCGCGGCGCGGCGACATTGTCGGTCGTCGCCAGCGCGATCTGCTGGCACAGCGCCTCGTTCCCCTCGAAGCAGCGGTCGACGATCTGCTGCGCGCTCAGCGCGCCGATCGATCCATTGATCTTGATGTCGTAATAATCGACCGACAGGCCCAGTCCCGGCACGAACGACGGGCGATAGATCAGCCCCACGTCCCAGGTATCCGCCTTCTCCGGCCGGAGGTTGAGGTTGCCCTGCGGCACCCCGCGATAGCGCGCGCTCGCCTGCGTCCACGGGTTCAGCAGCGAGTTCGTATTCCCCCCGCCTGACTGGAACAGCTCGGACAGGTTGGGCGCGCGGATGTCGCGCGATCGCACCGCGCGCAACTGCAGGTCGCTCACCGGGCTCCACGTCAGCCCCGCCTTCCACGTCACCACCTCGCCCGCCTGGCTGTAGCTGGTCAGCCGCGCTGCGCCGTTGAACCCGATGTTGAACGGCAGCGAGATCAGCGTCTCGATATAGCCTTCGGTCACGTCATAGGCGCCCGCCACCTGCGGATTGTCCGGGAAGTTCCCGCTGTACCAGCCGCTCTGCGCAAATGGCGGTGTATAGGCGGACGTCTCCTCGCGCCGATGCTCGATGCCGAAGGCAAGGCCGATCGGCTTGATCCACGGATTGGCGATATCGGTGCTGAGGTTCAGCGCCGCGACATCCTGCTGGAAGCGGGTCTTCGTCCAGGGATTGCCCATGATGTAATCGACCGCGGCGGGTGAATTCACCCCGATGCCGAAGCTGTTGTACGGCACGCATCCTTGCGCCAGCGGGTCGCTGCTCCCGTCCCGCGTCACGCGGCACACGATCGTGGCGCGGGCCGCATCCCACACCGCATCGCGCGCATAGCCAAGCTTGGTGCGATTGGGCGACACCAGCGAGATGTGGTTCTCCGTCACCCCGCGCTGGTAATAACCGTCCCAGCTCCACCGCGTCCCGATCAGGTCGAACTTGCCCTCGGCCCCGATCAGATAGCGCTGCACCTCGCGGCGATTGTCGCTCTGGCGCGTCGGATAATCGGCGTTGAACGATCCCAGCGTCAGGCCGGTGGTGGCGATGCTCGGATATTGCGCCAGCAGCGCGGCCGGGATGAAGGCATTGTCGCCGCGGATCGCGATGTTGCCGCGGTCGGTCTGCCGCCCGCCCCAGTTCAGGCCGCGCGTGTAATTATACGCCGCCTCGCCGAACAGCTCGATCCCGTCGGGAATCTCGTAGCTCAGCCGGCCGTAAAGCCCGCGGATCCGCTCGCCCGGCTGAAGCGAGGTGCCGTCGACATGCTGGTTCTCGCGCCAGTCGCCGCCGATCGTCCACTCGCCATTCCCGGCGCGATTGTAACCGGGGCCATAGTCATAGCGGTTGATCGTCCCGCCCTGCCCGAAATAGACGCCGCGCGCCGGCCCGCTCACCACGATCCCGCCGCCCGTCACGCTGTTCAGCCCGGCGCTGGTCGAGGGCATATATTGCGGCTGGCCGTTCCCCGGCACGTACGCCGGGTTCTGTGTCATATACATGCCCTTCGCCGCCCAGCCGCGCGGGGCACCGTTCACGCCCTCGCGCTGGATGAAGGTCCCGTTCAGCAGCACATGGCCGCGCCCGCCGGCGAACGGCGCCCCCGCCGTCAGCGTCGCGCGATAGCTGTCGTCGTCGCCATAGGTGGTCTGGCCGTAGCTCAGGTCGCCCTTGATGCCGGTATAATCCTTGTCGAGGATGTAATTCACCACCCCCGCCACCGCGTCGGAACCATAGACGGCCGAAGCGCCGCCGGTGACGATCTCGATGCTCTTCACCAGCCCCTGCGGAACGGTGTTGATGTCCACCGTCCCGTCCGTGGTGGACGCCACCGATCGCCGCCCGTCGACCAGCACCAGCGTGCGGTTGCTTCCCAGCCCGCGCAGGTTGACGGTGTTCAGCCCCGCCGCCCCGCTCGCCAGCGATCGGTTGCTGTTCGCCGGCGTGATGCTTCCCGCCACCGAAGGCAGCTGGTTCACATAATCGGCAAGGTTCGCCGGGGCCGCCGCCTCCAGTTCCTGCGTGCTCACCACCGTCAGCGGTGTCGGCGCATCATAGCCGTTGCGGATCACCCGCGATCCGGTGACCGTGATGTCCGGCCCGCTGTCACCCTCCACCACCGTCGCGCCTGCGCCTGTCGCCACCCCAGTGCCTGCCTGCGCCGCGTCGGCGGAGGCCGTGTCTGCCGAGGCTGCTCCTGCAGAGGCCGGGTCCACGGGGGCCGCCACGCCGCTCGAATCGGGCGCGGTCTGCGCCATCGCCGTCGCCGGCAGCAAGGATGCGGACACCAGGAACACGAAGCGACGTGCGAACACCATTCAATCCCCCACCATCTTGCGTGCGGCGCCGGCTGCTTGTCGCCGCTCGGGCCGCGTGGAGGGGCTGGTTACGAACGATCACCTACTAAGTCGATAGGCTTTATAGGATCATCATTGATGGAGATCCTATCTTGATCCGCGGAACTGGCCCCAAGCGACAGAGAACACGCTCTTTTCTCGGAAACCGCCCCGGACATGGCTTCGAAAAACAGCCGCGCGGGCCGCAACTGGATTGCGAAGGTAGCTAGGAGCGCTCGTCGCGCAGCCCGCCCGTCACGAACCTCAGCCATCGCGATCGCCCCCTCATCTCGCGAAAGGAAAACGCCCGTTGGCGGTCTCGCTGATGCTCAAGATTACCGCCAAGCCGGGTCACGGCTGGAAGGTCGTCACCTATCTGGCACCCAGGCTGAAGGAGACCCGCGCCTTCCCCGGCTGCGAGTCAGTCGCGCTCTACACGGTGGATGATCAGCCCGATCACGCGCTGCTGCTGGCACGCTGGGCGTCGATCGAGGATTACGAGAAATATGTCGCCTGGCGACAGGGCAGCGGGGCGATGGATCAGCTGATGCAGCTGCTTGCCCGGCCGCTGGAGGTGGTGAAGCTCCAAGAAGCCGCCACCTGATGCGCCATGGACGGGCGCCCCGGCATGCACCGGGGCGCCGCGCCATGCGTCAGTCGCGGCGTTCGCCGCGCGGGGTCAGCTGCCCCGGGGAGATGAAGCCGATCGGCTGGATCGAGGCCGCGTCCTGCTTCAGCTTGGATGCGATCTGCTGGTAATCGCGCTCCATTTCTTCGGTCACGCTCGCGCGGGATTCCTCCAGCGCCGCCTCGAAGTCACCCATGTACACTTCGCGCGCACCCAGCGACCGCCGCAGCGCGATCAGGCCCGCGCGACGCACCACGTCGCCAAGGTCGGCGCCGGTGAACCGCTCCGTCCGCCGCGCCACCACGTCGAGGTCCACGTCATGCGCCAGCGGCATCTTGGCGGTCTGGATGCCCAGGATGCGCCGCCGCCCGGCCTCGTCCGGCACGCCGACATAGATCAGCTCGTCGAACCGCCCCGGCCGCAGCAGCGCGGGATCGACCAGGTTGGGCCGGTTGGTCGCGCCGATCACCACCACGGACTGCAATTCCTCCAGCCCGTCCATCTCGGCAAGGATGGTGTTCACCACCCGCTCGGTCACCTGCGGCTCGCCGAGGCCACCGCCGCGCGCCGGCACCAGGCTGTCGAGCTCGTCGATGAAGATCACCGTCGGCGCCACTTGCCGCGCGCGCTGGAACAGGCGGGCGATCTGCTGCTCGCTCTCGCCATACCATTTGCTCAAGAGGTCGCTCGATTTGGTGGCGATGAAATTCGCCTCCGCCTCGCGCGCCACCGCCTTCGCCAGCAGCGTCTTGCCGGTGCCCGGCGGCCCGTAGAGCAGGAAGCCCTTGGCCGGCCGGATGCCGAGGCGCCGGAACGCATCGGGATCCTTCAACGGCAGCTCGACGCCTTCCTTCAGGCGCATCTGCGCATCGTCCAGCCCGCCGACATCGTCCCAGCGGACGGTCGGCGCCTGCACCATCACTTCGCGCATCGCGCTCGGCTGGACGCGCTTCAACGCTTCCATGAAGTCCTCGCGAGTCACCGCCAGCGTGTCGAGTACCTCGGGCGGAATGGTCCGCTCCTCCAGGTTCAGCCGCGGCATGATCCGCCGCACCGCCTCGATCGCCGCCTCGCGGGTCAGCGCGGCAAGGTCCGCGCCGACGAAGCCGAAGGTGGTGCGCGCCAGCTCGCCCAGGTCCACCTTGTCGCCCAGCGGCATGCCGCGAGTGTGGATGCCCAGGATCTCGCGGCGCCCGCGCTCGTCAGGCACGCCGACCACGATCTCGCGGTCGAACCGCCCCGGCCGCCGCAGCGCCTCGTCCAGCGCCTCGGGCCGGTTGGTGGCCGCGATCACCACCAGGTTCGCGCGCGCCTCCAGCCCGTCCATCAGCGTCAGCAGCTGCGCGACGACGCGCTTCTCCGCCTCGCCCGATACCTGCCCGCGCTTGGGCGCGATCGAATCGATCTCGTCGATGAACACGATCGAGGGCGCGCTCTTGGCCGCTTCCTCGAACACCTGCCGCAGCCGGCCCTCGCTCTCGCCATAGGCGGAGCCCATGATCTCGGGGCCGTTGATCAGGAAGAACTGCGCGTCGCTTTCATTGGCAACCGCGCGCGCCAGCCGCGTCTTGCCGGTGCCGGGCGGGCCATGCAGCAGCACGCCCTTGGGCGGGTCGACGCCCAGCCGCTGGAACAGCTCGGGGTAGCGCAGCGGCAGCTCGACCATCTCGCGCAGCTGGTCGATCGTCGCCGCCATGCCGCCGATATCGTCGTAGGTGACGTCGGCGCGGCGCGCCTCGTTTGGCTCCTCATATTCGGGCCGCAGCTCGACTTCGGTATTCTCGTCGATGTGGACGATGCCCTTCGGCGCCGCGGACACCACGACCAGTCGGATCTCCTGAAGGGCATAGGCCGGCGCATTGACGAACTGCTGCATCCCCGGCGGCATGTTCGCCACGCGCTGGTGCCCGGCAGTCGCCACCACATCGCCCTGCGCCAGCGGGCGGCCGATGAAGGTGCGCTTCAGCGCCACGGTCGACCCTTGCAGCCGCAGGTTCTGCGCCGCCGGCGCGAACACCACCCGCGTCGCAGGGCTCGACTCGGCCTTGCGCACCTCGACGAAATCGCCCGAGCCGACGCCGGCATTGGCGCGCTGCAGGCCGTCGATGCGGACGATCGCCAGTCCCTCGTCCTCGGAATAGGGGCCGACCGCGCGCGCCGGCGTGGTCTTCTTGCCGATGATCTCGATCACGTCGCCTTCGGTGAGGCCAAGCGACGCCATGAACGCCCGCGGCAAATGCGCGATACCGCGCCCGCTGTCTTCCGGGCGGGCGTTGGCAACCTGCAATTTGGTGGCTTGTGTGTCGCTGTCGGCCAAGCCGCTTCTCCTTCGGTATCCGTGTCCGCTAAGATAGATACGCACGAACGCTTTTGGAGTAGCCGGCCCGGCGGCCTTTTTCGTGCGCGACGCACGAATGTCCCATGCCCCGGCAAAGGCACAAAAAAAGGGCCGGCCCGAAGGCCAGCCCATGGAAGTTTTTAGGAGAGGATGCCTGAAAGGCCCGCCCTATGTGCGTCGAACCCGCTTATTGTGCAAGTGCGAAGAAAACACCGCTGCGTGCATTTTGTGCAATTCGGCTTGCCGCGTGTCCGGCATTCCCGCATGATGCACCGCACCATAAGCGACTGGATTGACGATGCGCCGGCTCCCTCCCCTCACCGCGATCGAGGCGTTCGTCGCCGTCGCGCGCCTGGGATCGGTGAAGCTCGCGGCGGAGGAACTCGCGCTCTCCGCCCCCGCGCTCAGCCGCCGCGTGCAGACGCTCGAGCGCTTCCTCGGCCGCCCGCTTTTCGATCGCCGCCACCAGGCGATGGTCCCCAATGCGGAAGGCGAGCGGCTGCTGGCGCAGATCGCGCCGGTGCTCGATCAGCTGTCGGATGCGGTCGAATCCATGACCAGCGCGGTCGAGGTCGTCCGCCTGCGCCTCGGCGTGCTCCCGCTCTTCGCCTCGCAGCGGCTGTTCCCGCGCCTGCCCGAATTGCGCGCCGCGCATCCGGAGCTTCACCTCGATATCGACACCGCCGGCCACGGCATCGCCCGGCTGGGTGACGGGCTCGACGCGGTCATCGCCCTCGCGCGCGATATCGATCCCGCGCTCTACGCCCGCCGGCTCGATCGCAACATGGTCTATGTCATCGGCAGCCGCTCGCTGATCGAGCGCCCCGATCCCGTCGTCCGCCCGCAGCAGCTCGCCGCGCTCACCGCGCTCGTCCACCGCGACATGCCGGATACGTTCGTCGCCTGGCGCACCGCCGCCGGGCTCAACGACATCGAGCCGATGGCGGTCGATCATTTCGATTCAGGTGCGCTGATGCTGGAGGCCGCGGCACAGGGCCTCGGCGTTGCCTTCATGCACGAAAGCCATTTCGCCGACGCCGCGGATCCGCGCCTCGTGCGGCTCTTCGATATCGAGGTCGTCAGCCCCTACAGCTACTGGTTCGTCTGCCGCCCGCGCGCGCTCCAGCTGAAGCAGGTGCGCATCTTCCGCGACTGGCTGATCGACACGCTCGCTTCCGACCCCAGCTGAACGCCCGCCCCATCGCCCGGCTCGGCGCAAAGAAAAAGGGGGCCAGTCACCCGAGCCCCCTTCATCCCTTTACGATCGGCCGGTGCTTACTCGGCGCGTGCCTTCACGATCTTGCCCGGCTCGCGCGGCGGCTCGCCCTTGGGCAGCGCATCGATCAGCTCCATGCCGTTCGTCACTTCGCCCCACACGGTATACTGGCCGTCGAGGAAGCGCGCGTCGTCGAAGCAGATGAAGAACTGCGAATTGGCGCTGTTCGGATCATTGGTTCGCGCCATGGAGCAGACGCCGCGCACATGCGGCTCCTTGGAGAACTCCTGCTTAAGGTTCGGCTTGTCCGAACCGTGCATGCCGGTGCCCGTCGGATCGCCGCCCTGCGCCATGAAGCCCGGGATCACGCGGTGGAACACGACGCCGTCGTAAAAGCCCTCGTTGGCCAGCTCGCCGATGCGCTTCACATGCTGGGGCGCCAGGTCCGGGCGCAGCTTTATCGTCACGTCGCCGCCGTCCAGCGTCAGCGTCAGGGTGTTGTACGTATCGGCCATGGAAAGCCTCCTTCGGGATAACCGGAAAGCCGGCGCCCTATACTTGGCTCTCTTCGAACGCAAATCTCCCCCGGTTGGCAGGCGCCGTCGCGGCGGCTAGGAGCGCCCGCAGATCAACCCGCCGGAGGAGGCCAGCGATGAGCGAAACCGAACTCCGTAATGCCGAGCGTCCGGGCGAGGACGAGAACCAGCTCGACGCGGACGATCGGCTGAAGCCCGATTATGTCGACGCGGTGCTCGATGCGGTCGATCGCGGCGATACCGAGGAAGCGCAGCGCCTCGTCGAGCCGCTCCACCCCGCCGACATCGCCGACCTGTTCGAGCTGACGCCGGAGGATCGCCGCGCCGCGCTCGCTGCCGCGGTGGCCGATCTGCTCGACGGCGACGTGTTCGCCGAGATGAACGATCACGTCCGCGAACAGCTGATCGACGCGCTCGATGCGCGCCAGGTCGCGGACCTCGCTTCCGAACTCGATACCGATGACGCGGTCGCGATCATCGAGGCTCTCGACGTCGAGGAGCAGCGCGAGGTGCTCCGCGCGATGGAGCCCGACGATCGCGCCGCGATCGAGGAGGCGCTGAGCTACCCGGAGGAATCCGCCGGCCGCCTGATGCAGCGCGAGCTGATCGCGGTGCCGGAACATTGGACGGTCGGCGACACGCTCGATTTCCTGCGCGGTGACGAGGAGCTCACCACCGACTTCTGGGAAATCTTCGTCGTCGATCCGCAGCACAAGCCGGTCGGCACCTGCGCGCTGTCGTGGATCCTGCGCACTCCGCGCGCGATCGCCATCTCCGACGTGATGGCGCGCGAACAGACGCTGATCCCGGTCGACATGGATCAGGAAGAGGTCGCGCTCCGCTTCCAGAAATACGCGCTCATCTCCGCCGCGGTGGTCGATGGCTCGGGCCGCCTCGTCGGCATGATCACCGTCGACGATATCGTCCACATCATCCAGGAAGAGGCCGGCGAGGACGCCCTGCTGCTGTCGGGCGCCGGCGAAGGCGACATCAACGAGCCGGTGCTGGACAGCTACAAGGCGCGCGTCCGCTGGCTCATCGCCAATCTCTTCACCGCGCTCGTCGCCTCGTTCATCATCTCGCGGTTCGAAGGCACGATCGAACGCATGGTCGCGCTCGCCACGCTGATGCCGATCGTCGCCGGCGTCGGCGGCAATGCCGGCACGCAGACGCTCGCCGTCACGGTGCGCGCGATGGCCACCAACCAGCTGACGCAATCCAACACCGCGCGCGCGATCGGCCGCGAGATCCGTGTCGCCCTGCTCAACGGTGCGACGATCGCGGTGGTGATCGGCACCGGCGTCGCGCTGATCTTCGCCAATCCCCTGCTCGGCGGCGTCATCGCCGCGGCGATGATGACCAACATTCTCGTCGCGGGGCTTGCCGGCGTGCTCGTCCCCGTCGTCCTTGAGCGGCTGCGCGCCGACCCCGCGGTCGCCTCCTCCGTCTTCGTCACCATGACGACGGATTCGATCGGCTTCCTCGCCTTCCTCGGCCTGGCCACCGCCTCCGGCCTCGTCGGCTAACCCACGCGCGGTCGCCACCCGGGCCTGCCACACGAGGTAACGGGATGACCGCCCCCGTTCGTCCCGCGCCAAAGCGATCGCCAACGCTCGTCTCCAGCAACGAGGGGCGCCCTCAGCCCGTTCGTCCCGAGCGCAGTCGAGGGATAGCCCCGCTCGCCACGCAAACGCCATTGGCAACCCGCCCCCACCCACCCCACATGCCAGCCCCGATGGATTCAGAACGCCCACCGCTCCACATCACCAAGGTTGCCTTCGGCCACAGCGCGGTGGAGCATCTCGCCGACCGCCTGCGCCAGCGTGGCGAGGAAGGCCCGCTGTTCCTGACGACGCGCTATCTGCCCAAGCGGCATGAGGAGATCGCCGGGCGCGGCTCGCTGTTCTGGATCATCAAGCACCAGCTCGTCGCCCGCTCCCCCATCCTCGGCTTCGGCGAGGCGGACGGCGGCCGCGTCGCGATCCACATCGATCCCGCGCTCCGCCTCGTCGCCGCCCGCCCGAAGCGCGCCCACCAGGGCTGGCGCTATCTCGAACATGCCGACGCGCCCGTCGATCTCGGCGGCGACGGCAGCGGCATGGCCACCCTGCCCCCCGCCCTGCTCGGCAAGCTCGCCGAACTCGGCCTGGTCTAGGCCACGCCGCCGCCCCCACAGCGCCCGCGCAAGGAAATTGACGTGTACCCCCTTAGCATACGTGAATCGGATGCACGTAAGATGGTATGGTCTTTGGCCATGTCCGCCGGAACCACACTCTTTGACAGTCGGAGGTCCACCCGCCTAGCGTGCCATGCTTCGGGGGATAGGGCATGGACTTTCGCGTTCCGCATCAGGTCACTTATGAGATGGACGGTCGAGCGACCGTCTCAGAAGTGGCGAAGTCTCTTACCGCTCAAGAGAAGCTGTTTAACGAGGCTCTCCGTGTACTCGAAGAGTGCTTCCCCGAGCTTACTATCGAGCGGGCTGAGATCACCGTCCGTGAGATTGTGCAGAACAGTCCCCTACGTCACAGGTTGGAGGGGGTTGTCATTGCTGCCCTCTCTCCAGGGCTAACAGAAGACATGCCCGCCGACCTCTTTCAATCCATATTCGGCTACGATGTGCCGGACAGCTACGACAGCTTTGTGTCTTTAGTCATGCTCTTGGTAAGCCTTTGGGGTGCAGAGCACTTGGTGAAGAGACTGAAGCGTTTCAAAGATGACGCCGATCGCAAGAAGTTGGAGACCAAGGAGGCCGTGATCGCGGCTGAGCGGCGCCGTCTAACAGCGGAGGCGGCGCAACGAGCGTTGAACCGCGCCGGGTTTGCCGGAGGCCGTTGGATGTGAGTCACGCTGCCATATCGATGATGTCCGCGGCAGCATAGTATTGCTCCTCGGCTTCGGCAGGCGGGATGTTGCCGATGGGTTCGAGCAG